>WBZO01000297.1_pt1 | contig 116425 bp, 98 predicted proteins | sample 5204261 | NCBI WGS metagenome assembly WBZO01 (sample SAMN12412400, study PRJNA552823) | activated sludge metagenome | isolation source: activated sludge from anammox sidestream of wastewater treatment plant... | place: USA: North Carolina | collected 2017-09 | reverse complement strand
GACTGACGCGCTCCGCGCGTCACTACACCACCTGGGCTCGCGACGCGAGAGCGGCCGCGCGACCGCGTCGACCCATGCCCGCGCGACGATGTCCAGCGGCTGTGGGCTCCCTTCCCCGGACGGATACGTCGCGACGGCCACCACCGACGACGAGCTCGATGCGCTGCTGCCCGATCGCTGGCGCTCACTGGGGCCGGCGCCGTAGTCGTCATCGAAGCTGCCGACAACCACGTGCCTGGTCAGACGGTTACGGCGCTCTCGAGCTCGCGGTAGGCGCTGCTCAATAGGCCGGGCGCGGCTGCGGCCCAGTCTCGCGAGAGGCCTTGGGCGCCGCAGGGTCTCGGCGCGCTGAGCTGCCCGGTGGGGGCCGCCACCCCCGTGAGGTCCCAGGAATTTGGCGCCCCGCGAGGGGTGGCGCAAAATCCTCGCGTGAAGCACGGACTGTGGCTCGGGTTGGCGCTGCTGGGATCACTCCCCGGCTGCCGCTCGGCCGCCGCCAACGGACACCCGGCGCCGAGCGCCGCCGCGGAGGCCGAGGGCTCGGTGAGCGTCGCGTTGCCCGCGCCGAGCGCCGCTCCCGCCGCCGTCGTGGAGTGCACGCCGGGCTGCGCCGCCGCGGAGCGCTGCGACGCGGGCCGCTGTGTCCCCAACTGCCCCGAGGGGGAGGTGTACATCCCCGCCACGGGGCCGGAGGGCTTCGTCATGGGGCGTGGTCGGCCGGGCAGCCAAGACCAGGCTCACCGGGTCATCCTCACGCAGCCGTTCTGCATGGACGAGACCGAGGTGACGGTGGAGGCCTACCGCCGCTGCTACGACGCCGGGGCCTGCGAGCTGCCGCAGCTCAACGACCGCAACTCCAACTTCAGGTCCGAGTACCAGCGCGCGCGCCACCCCATCAACATGGTCAATTGGCGCAAGGCGGGGCACTACTGCGGCACGCGCGGGCAGCGCCTGCCCACGGAGGCCGAGTGGGAGTGGGCGGCGGGCGGCGGCGTGCGCAAGTACCCCTGGGGTGACGCGCCCGAGCCCACCTGCGACAACCGCACCGCGGACTTCACGCCCGGCGGAGCGCCCAAGTCCGACCCCGCCGGGGATGTGGGCTGTTTCGGGGGCGGCACGAGCCCCGTCAAGAGCTTCCCGCTCGGCGTGGCGGTGTGGCCCGACGGGCAGCTCTGGGAGCTGGCCGGCAACGTGTGGGAGTGGACGGCGGACTGCCTCGTGCCCTACCCGAGCGAGACCGTCACCGATCCGAGCCCGCAGGCGCACCCGAAGCTCAACGGCACGTGCGTGGTGCGGGCGCTGCGCGGCGGCGGCTGGAACCGCAGCGTCACCGCGCTGAAGACCACGCTGCGCGCGGGCTCGAAGCTCACCTACCAGGTGGGTGGCCTCGGGTTTCGCTGCGTGCGCTACGGCGCGAGCAGCACCCAGCCCTAGCTTGTGCCTGCGCCGCTGCTCGAAGCCTGCCGGCGTGGCTCGCCCGTCGCTTGCGGCCACCGAGCGTCGCCGCTTAGGCTGGAGGCATGTCCTCTCGAGCGTGTCGGGGAGTGAGCTGGTTGGGGGTCGCCTCGCTGGTGCTGGCTTCGGGCTGCGGCGCAGGCGGCGGCGCGGGCGGTGACGGCGCGGGCGCTGGAGCCTCGGGCGGTGGAGCCGCAGGTGCTGGGGCCGGAGGCGGCGGCGCGGGCGCGGGCGGTGGCGGCGCAGGCACGGGCGGCGGCGCGGGGACGCAGGCCACGGATCGAGACGCGGTCTGGGCGGAGGGGCTCGCCCCCGGCGTGAACTGGGGCCTCGCGGAGGGCTACCCGGGCGACGAGGGCATCGGCACGCACCCGGCCGTCTACGGCGCGGAGGACTTCGAGTCCGGCGCGGTGCGGCTCCCCACCGAAGAAGACCGCCTCGCGAGCAACCTCACCGTGGAGACGGCGGAGGTCCACACGGGCCGCTACGCCGCGTCGTTCTCCTGGCCTCAGGGACTCAACGGGCCCACCACGCGCTTCCGCCTCCCCACGGACCCCTCGGACAACCCGACGAACGCGTACTTCGTGCGCGCTTGTTACAACTTCGACAAGAGCTTCCACCCCGGAGATCAGACCTCGGAGGTGGGCGTGAAGGGCTTCGGCATCTACGCGGATCGGGAGGGCACCACGGAGTCCAACTGGTACGACGTCTCCATTCAATACGTGGGCTGGGGCGGGAGCTCCAAGCCGCAGGCCAACGACGGCTTCCTGTGGGTGGGTCACCTCTACAGCTACAACCCGCACCCGGAGGAGGCGGTGGCGACGCTCGGTGTCATCGAGAACCTCACGGAGTATCGCTTCTCGTCGTATGCGGACCCCTTCGAGTACCTCAAGTTCAACACCTGGCGCTGCTACGAGGCGGGCCTGTACCTCAACACGCCCGGGCAGAACGACGGCGAGGCGCGCTTCTGGATCGACGGCGTCCTGCAGTCGCGGGTCACCCACATGCGCTTCCGTGACGCGGAGCAGCCGCGCCCGGACAACGTGAACATCAACCTCCACCGCACCACCGAGGACTTCGCTCACACCATGACGCGCTGGATGGACAACATCGTCATCTCCCGGCGCTACATCGGCCCCGTGAAGCGCTGAGCGCCGCCGTCGCGCCTCGCCTCGCCTCTCGAGCGCCACTCAGGCTGGGCGCGCGCGTCGCAGGATGTGCTCGCGGTCCAGCCAGCGCCCCACCGGGTAGTCGTACTCCCCGACTTTGCGGAAGCCGTAGCGCTCATAGAGGCGCTGGGCACGTGCGTTGCCGCTCCACACGCCGACCCACTGGGCGCCGGGGCCGCGCTCGCTCATCCACGCCAGCGCCCGCTCGAGCAGCTGCGGGCCGAGCCCGCGGCCCTGCGCCTCCCGCACGAGGTAGAGGCGGCAGAGCTCCAGATCTTCCGGCCGCACCGCAGGGTGGGGTAGGGCGCAGCTCCCCGCGACGCCAAAGCCGACGATGGCCCCGGCCACCTCCGCGACCCACCACGCCTCACGCGGAGAGGCGAGGCGCGCGCGGTGCCGCTCGACGCTGAAGTCCTTGTCCAGGAAGGCCGTCAAGTCCTCGGGGGGGTAGGGGATGGAAAAATCCTCGACGAAGGTCTCCACGAAGGTGCGTCGCCCCGCTTGGGCGATCGCCTCGGCGTCCTCGAGGGTGGCGCGGCGGAGGGTGGCCTTCACGGGGAGAGCCTACTACGCCGAGCCCGCGCCGCGGCAGGCTTTGACCGACGCCCCGTCGACGGGCATCGTGTCCCCATGAGCCCACCTCTCAGCGCCGCCCTCCAGCTCGTTCGTCGCCTCGAGCTTCGCCAGCGCGCCAGGTGGGTGTTCGGGCTGCTCGACGCCGCGCTGGCGGCGCCCACCGCCGCGGCCTCCGCGCAGATGCGGCTCGTGCGCCGCGTCGGCATGGAGTACCTGCCGATGAACCGCGCCGTCCTGCACCGGCTGGGCGTCATCCCCGCGGTCGATCGGTACTACGATCCCTTCGTCTCCGACCGCCACCTGCGCCACTCCCTCGACGACGTGCGCAGCCTACCCGGCCTGGATCTCCACGAGGCCGACTACGAGGCGCTGTTTCGCGCCCTCGGCGCGTGGGGTCAGGAGCCCATCGAGGGCCCCCTCGAAGGGACGGAGCTCGCCTATCAGTACGGCAACGGCACCTATGGCGGCTACGACGCCGCGCTCCTCCATGCGTTCATCCGCCAGCTCCGTCCGCGGAGGATCCTCGAGGTGGGCAGCGGCAACTCCACGCTGGTCGCCCTGCGCGCGCTGAGCCGCAACCGGAGCGAGGGCGCGGCGTGCGACCACGTCTGCATCGAGCCCTTCGAGATGCCTTGGCTGGAACGGTCAGGGGTGAAGGTCCTCCGAGAGCGAGCGGAGGTGGTGGGGCTCTCACCGTTCGAGGCGCTGCGCGACGGAGATCTGCTCTTCATCGACAACTCACACATCATCCGCCCGCAGGGTGACGTGCTGTTCCTCGTCCAAGAGGTACTCCCGCGGCTGCCTCCCGGGGTCACGGTCCACATCCATGACATCTTCACGCCGAGGGACTACCCGCGGCTCTGGCTGCTCGAGCGCATGCTGTTCTGGAACGAGCAGTACCTCGTGGAGGCGCTGCTGACCGACAACCCCACCTACCGCGTGCTCGTCCCGGCCCACCACGTCTACACGACCCAGCGGGCGCTGTTCACCCTCCTGCGGCCAGAGCTGGCGAGCGCGCAGACCATGCCCCCCACGAGCCTCTGGCTGCGACGTGAGCCGGCCGCGGCCCCGGCCGTCGCCGCGCCGCCCGCGCCGCCCGCCGCGCCGCCCGCGCCGCCCGCCGCGCCGCCCGCGGCGCCCGCGAGCAGCGCGCCCTCGCGCCGCCGCCGGCGCTGAGCGTCACGCCCGGAGGGCCCACGTCGCCGCCCCCCGCCCCGGCGCCGCGTCCGCCCTTGACCTGGGCCACCCCTTCCTAAACACTGCCGCCGCCGTCCGGCCCTGCCCGGCCCCAGCCGCCCTCCCGGAGAATCCCTCATGCAGCTTCCGCCTGCGGCGCCGTCGCTCGCCGCCGACCCCCTCCTCCAGCAGCGCCCCCTCCAGCACGTCGTGGTGCTCGGCGCCAACGGCACCATGGGCTACGGCAGCGGCGCGCTGTTCACCCAGGCCGTCCCGAAGGTCACCTTCTTGGCGCGCACTCGTGAGAAGGCCGAGCAGGGGCTCGCCGGCGCCATCCGGCAGGTGCGCTCACCCACCGTGGCCGACCGGGTGCGCTGCGGCAGCTACGAGGAGCTGCCCGAGGCGCTCGCCAGCGCGGATCTGGTGTTCGAGGCGGTGACGGAGCAGCTCGAGCTCAAGCGCGAGTTCTTCGAGCGCATCGACGCGCACCGCCGCGCGGACTCCATCGTGGCGACGGTCACCAGCGGGCTGTCCATCGACGCGCTGGCCGAGGGGCGCAGCGAGAGCTTCCAGCAACACTTCTTGGGGCTGCACTTCTTCAACCCGCCCAACGTCATCGTCGGCACGGAGCTGGTGCCGAGCCGCTTCACCCGCCCGGAGGTGGTCAGCTTCGTCGAGCGCTTCAGTGACAAGCGGCTCGGGCGCCGCATGGTGCTCACCAACGATCGCCCGGGTTTTGCGGGCAACCGCATCGGCTTCAAGCTCCTGAATGAGGTGGCGCAGCTCGCGGAGGAGCACGGCGTGGCGCTGATGGAGAGGCTGGTGGGGCCTTACACGGGCCGCGCCCTCACGCCGCTGGCCACCATCGATCTGGTGGGCTGGGACATCCACCGCGCCATCGTGGACAACATCCACGCCCTCACCCAGGACGAAGCTCACGACACGCTGCGCCTGCCGGGCTACATGGCCAAGCTGATGGAGGGCGGCACCCTCGGACGGAAGTCTGGCGGCGGCTTCACTCGCCGGGAAGGCAAGGAGCGCTGGGTGCTCGAGCCGAAGACGGGGCGCTACCTGTCACCGTCGGAGATCAAGCTGCCGCGCCTCGACTTCATCGCGGAGGTGGCGGCGCTGCACCGTGAGGGGCGCTACCGGGAGGCGCTGGCGGTGTTCGCCGACGCGCCCGGTGACGAGGCGGCGCTCGCGCGCCGGGTCATCGCCGGCTACCTCAGCTACGCCCTTCACCGCGTGGGGGAGGTCACCGAGGAGCTCAGCGGCATCGACCGCATCATGGGCTTCGGCTTCAATTGGGCGCCGCCGGGCGTGCTCATCGACTGGCTCGGCCCGAAGGTCGCCGCCGGGATGATCGAGCGCGCGGGCTTGCCCGTGCCCCCCGCGCTCACGGCCGCCGCCGCGAGCGCCACGCCGCCCCGCTTCGCCAGCGAGCGCCACGACAACCCTGGCCGCTACTTCGTCGCCGCCTGAGCTCTGGAGCCTGAGATGCGTCAGCCAGAAATATACATCCTTGGTGGGTATCAGACGGATTTCGCCCGCAACTGGGGCAAAGAGAAGAAGCACATCACCGCGCTGATGCGTGAGAGCGTGCTCGGCGCGCTCGAGGTCACGCGCCTCGACGCGAAGGACGTGGAGGTGGCGCACGTCGGCAACTTCGCGGCGGAGCTGTACTGCCGCCAAGGGCACCTCGGCGCGTTCTTCCTCGAGGCGGATCCCGCGTTCGAGGGGCTGGCCACCAGCCGCCACGAGGCCGCCTGCGCGTCGGGCAGCATCGCCCTGCTGGCCGCCTCGGCGGAGCTGGAGGCAGGCCGCTACTCGCTGGCCTGCGTGGTAGGCGTGGAGCAGATGAAGACCGTCAGCTCGGTCGAGGGTGGTGACTACTTGGGCACGGCGGCCTGGTACGAGCGGGAGGCCAAGGGCGTGGAGTTCCCGTTCCCCAAGCTCTTCGGGCGGCTGGGGGACGAGTATGAGCGCCGCTACGGGCTGAAGGACGAGCACCTGGCCCGCATCAGCGCCATCAACTTCGCCAACGCCAAGCTCAACCCGAACGCGCAGACCCGCACCTGGACCATGAACGAGCGCCACGCGCTCTGCCGCACGGAGGACAACGCGCCGGTCGGCGGGCGGCTGCGCATCAGCGACTGCTCGCAGGTGACGGACGGCGCGGTGGCGGTGTTCCTCGCCACGCGTGAGGCGGCCGAGCGCTACGCCCAGCGGCGCGGCCTGTCGGTGGAGCGGCTGCCGCGCCTGCTCGGCTGGGGCCACCACACGGCCTACCTGCGCTTCGATGACAAGGTGCGCAGCAGCGAGGGGAGCCCCTACGTCTTGCCCACGGTGCGCGCCACCATCACGGACGCCCTGCGCCGCGCCGGCGTCCGGGACGTGAGCGAGCTGAGCGCCATCGAGACGCACGACTGTTTCACCACCAGCGAGTACATGGCCATCGATCACTTCGGCCTCACCGCGCCGGGAGAGAGCTGGAAGGCCATCGAGGACGGCAGCATCGAGCTCGGAGGTCGCTGCCCCATCAACCCGAGCGGCGGGCTCATCGGCGCCGGGCACCCCGTGGGCGCCACCGGCGTGCGCCAGCTCCTCGACGCCTACAAACAGATCGCCGGCCAGGCGGGCGACTATCAGGTCGAGGGCGCGCGCCGCGTGGCCACGCTGAACATCGGCGGCAGCGGGACGACGAGCGTCAGCTTCGTGGTGGGCTGAGGGGCGGCGCTCGGTGGGCGCGATGACGAGCAGCGAGGAGGGAGGCCTCCGGCGTCGGCTCGCGGCGCTGCTCACCGTCCTGGTGATGGCGCTGGTCGGCGTGTGGGGCGTGGTGCGCGTGGTGCTCCCGCCCGCGGAGCCCCCGGCGCTGCCCGCGCGGGCCGCGGAGCACGCGCCGCTCACGCAGCGGCTCCTGCTCGTCGTCGTCGACGGCCTGCGCTACGACGTGGCGCTCGACGCGGAGCTGATGCCCGCCTTCTCGCAGGCGATGCGCAGCCGGCAGAGCGCGGAGCTGTGGGCGGGACGCGTCTCCATGACCACCAGCGCCATCTTGAGCTTGGGGACCGGCCAGCCCGGGGGCTTCGAGCAGGTGGTGCGTAACGTGCGGCCGCCGCCCACCCCCTACGACTCATGGCTCCGGCAAGCGAAGGCGGCCGGGCGGCGCGTCATCGCCGTGGGAGATCCGGCCTGGGGCCAGATGTACCGCGGCGCCTTCGCGCTCGAGCTGCCGGATCCGGAGGGCGTCAGCATCGAGGTGGACTACAACCCACAGACCTTCGCGGACACGCGCCGCGCGCTCGCGCTGAAGCCCGACGCCGTCATCGCGCACTTCGTCAGCCCGGACCATCAAGGCCACGCCTACGGCATCTACTCGGAGAAGTACCGGACGCACATCCGCGGCTACGATGCGCTGCTCGCGGAGCTGCTCGCGGAGCTGAGCCCGGAGTGGACGGTGGTGGTCCTCGGGGATCACGGCGCCGCGGACAGCGGGACCCACGGCTCGGACGTGCCCGTGCAGCGCCGCACCGTCCTCTACGCCTACGGCCCCGGCATCGCGCGGGGCACCTCGCTAGGGCCGCGTGTCGATCAGGTCGATCTGGCGGGGACGCTCGCCGTGCTGCTCGGCCTACCGCTGCCCGCGCATGGCCGAGGGCACGTGCTCGTCGACTGGCTCGACCTCGACCCAGCCCTGCGCGCGCGCGTCGCCTGCAGCGATCTGGCGCGGGCCGTGGACTACGCGCGGCGGGACGGCCGCACGGCGGAGGCGGACGCCGCCGCGGTGGAGCTCGGAGCCTGCGCGCAGGCCACGCCCGCGGCGGCCATCGCCGCAGCACACGCGGGGGTCGCGCGCCTCGACGCGCAGCTCGCGAGCAGCACCGGCACCGCCTCGCCCTGGGCGCTGCCCACCTTGGCGCTGGTGTGGCTGCTGGGCCTGCTCGCGGCGTGGCTGCTCGTCGGCCGGCACGTGTGGCCCGCGGTGGTGCCGGTGCTCGCCGTGCTCTGGATCAGCGTGGGGCTGACCTGGGGGGTGGAGCGGCTCGCGGGGCCGGTGGCGCTCGGGATCAGGATCGCGCTCTTTGCCAGCCTCAGCGCGCCGCTGCTGGTGCTGCTGTTCTTCCCCGCCCACGTCGGTCGCTGGCTCCGGCGGCTAGGGCCGCTGCTGCCGGCGCTGGTGCCCGGGGTGTTGGTGGCCACCTACACGACCAATGCTCCGCCCGTCGCCATCGCCGCCGCCGCCGTGGTGCTCTTGGTGCTGCTGTTGGTGGGTGGGGTGGAGGCGCGCGAGGGCTGGCTACTGAGTCGCGCGCGCTGGCGGGCCTCGCGCTGGGAGATCCTGTGGCTGGCGCTCGCCGCCGCGGTGTTCTCGCGCTTGGCCGTGCCGGGGTGGGGCCAGCTCCCCCGCTGGCTCGTCGAGCAGCCGCTGCCGCTCGGGCTCGCGGCGGGGGCGTCGCTCGGGCTCGGGGCCTGGCTGCTCACCGCGCGCTCGTCGCTCCCGGCGCCGCGGCTGCTGGCGGCGGTCGCGCTGGTGGCCCTGGCCTTTGGCCTCAGGCGCGTGCTGCCGGCCTGGCTGGGGCAGGGGGCGCTCGTGCTGTCGCTCGCGGGGATGCTGCTGGCGCTCGTGCGCCGCCGAGCGGCGCTCGCGCTGCTGGCGGGGCTATGCGCCTACAGCCTGCTGTCACGGGACGGCGAGCTGCCGCTCGTGATGGCCTCGCTCGTGCTCGCCGACCGCGCTGGGGCGGCGCTCACGCCCCGGGCGAGTGATGCCCAGGAGCTGGGCGCGGCCTCGCTCGCGCTGGCCGTGCTGCTGCTGTTCGCGCTGGTGTTCTTGCAGCGCATCGGCGTGCAAGGCTCGCTCGATCTAGGCTCGATGGACTGGGGCGCGGGCGGCTTTGGGGACCCCAGCGTGGCGCCGGTGACCATCGGCGTCTCGCTGGGCCTCAAGTACGCGCTGGCCGCGTGGCTGCTCGTGGGCTGCTTTCTGCGTCACCTGGAGGCGCCCTTCGCCGGGCGCGTGTTGGGCGCGCTCACGGTGGCCTTCGTGGCGAGGGGCGCGCTGCTGCTCGCGATGCTGCTGCTCGCCGGCACGAGCTTCTGGACGGCGCTGCGCGTGCTCAGCGAGCTGCCGCTGGCGCTGCTCTACGCGCTGGCGCTCGCCCTGGCGGGCGTAGGCTGGGCGGCCTTACCACGTCCAGCCCACGCCTAGGGCTCAGTCCTCGCCCTGCTCTTCTTGGAGCTGGTCGAGCACCTGCTCGGCGCGCTCCTCGCTGAGCCCGAACCAGCTCGCCACTTGGTTGATGAGCTCGTTCTCCTCGTCCGTGATGTCGTCGTCCGCGAAGGCGACGGCGGCCGCCAAGGTGAAGGCGGTCTCCGCCTCCTTGACGTCCTCGCTCAGCGCCTCGGCGATCTCCTTGAGGCGCGCGTCGCGCCCCTCGGCCTCGAGGCGCGCCTGGAAGCCCTCGAGCATGACGTTGATGGTGCCGCTGCGGATCTGCTCGTTGCTCAGCCCACGGATGGCGCCACGCACCACGTCCCGCTCCTCCTCCGCGATGACCCCGTCCGCTGCCATCATGAGGAACATGGTCTCTGCCAGCGGCTCCACGCGCGCGATGGACATGGTCTCCTCCGGCGAGAGCTTGCCCTCGCGCGTGAGCACCTCGTAGATGGCGGGGAGCACCATGCTGGGACGGCGGCCGCTCTGCAGGAGGTCGTCACGCAGCCGCTGGAGAGTCGTAGGCTCGATTTTCATGGCTTGGATGGTACACGGGAGCCGGCGGGCGCACCACTACGAGCGTCAGCCCGCGCCCGCCCGCGCCCCGCGCGCCTTCACCCGCAGGTGGCGCTGCACTTGGGCTACACTGCCCGGCGCGCCGGGAGCCGGTGCCCCCACGTTGCTCGATCGGTCCGATCCATGTCGCTCCCTACCTCGCCTGCCCGTCTCACCACGGACGCCCTGCTCGGCCTGAGCCAGCGTGAGCTGCGCGGCGTGTTGTCGCGCGGCTACCCGCTCGATCCGAGAGCCCTGGACGACACCCAGTACCACGGTATCTCCGTCGGGCTGCCGCGCTGGGCGGAGCGGCTGAGCTGGAAGACCTTTCGTAAGACCTTCCATCGTGACCCAGCGACGGGACGGCTCCGGGGCTGGAACGTGCGCATGCAGCAGAACGGCGTGCGGGGGGAGCGCCGCCCGCTCGAGCGCCGGGGACGCGCTTGGACCTTCGGGCACTATGAGGTGGTGCCCGCCGAGGGCTACGCCACGCCCATCCCGCACCGCGGCCTCGTCATCGACTACAGCCTGGGCGGCAACGGCGCGCTCGACGTCCTGCGCTGGGTCAAAGATCCCCTGGTGGCGCTGAGGGAGGGCTCCGCGGAGCTGCTCCTGGGCGTCAGCTACCTGGAGGTGGGCCCGCTGCGCCTGGTGCTGCCCACCTACTTCGTGCTCGAGCTGGACGGCCCGCTGACGGACGTCGTCGCGCCGCCGTCGCCCGCGCGCTGACGGCGCTGCGCGCTGCGGTGGGCCGCGCGCGGGTCGACGTGGGGGCGTGGAGATCTCACGCCTAGACGCTGCAAGCGTGGGTCAATCCCGGTAAGATGCCCGCATGGTGGACAGGCAGTGGGTGCGGTCTTGGGGTGTCGCCGGGGCGCTGGCGGCCGTGGTCACGAGCTGCGGTGGGGAGGAGCCGCGGTCACTCGGCCAGGCGCCGGACGGCGGCGTCGAGGCAGAGCGTGCGCCGCCTGCCGCTGGGTCGACGCTGAGCCGCGCGGCCTTCATCGAGGCGCGCCAGGCCGAGGGAGCGCGGGACGTGGAGCAGCACTTCCAGCGCCTCGCCGCCGGCGGGCTCACCAGCCTGGCCCAAGGGCTCGCCTTGCGCGTCACGCTGCAGCCCGCGGCCGTCGAGCTCGCGCCGGGGCTGGGGGAAGCGTGGGGCGCGTCGCTGTCGCTGGAAAGCTACGGTTGTGAGGGTGAGCTCACGCCAGTGCCGCGCGCCGAGGTCGAAGCGCGCGTGGGCGCCGCGCCAAACCGCGCTCAGTACGAGCGGCTCACCCCCGCGGGCGCGCTCAGCGAGTGGTACGTGAGCGGCCCGCTCGGGCTCGAGCAGGGCTTCACGCTCACGCGGTCGCCGTGTCGCTCGGACCGCGCGCAGGTCGCGGTGCTCGAGCTCGGCGTCGACGGCTTGACCCCGGTCGCCGCTCCCGTCGACGCGCAGCGCATCGAGCTGCAGGACGCCGAGGGCGTGGCGCGGCTACACTACTCCGATCTGTGGGCGACGGACGCTCGCGGGGTGGTGCTCCCGGCCCGCATGAGCGTCGACGATACGCGCATCGTGCTCCGGATCGAGACGGAGGGCGCCCGCTTCCCGGTGACGGTCGATCCGCTGGTGTGGGCGCAGGCGGGGAAGCTGACGGCCAGCGACGGCGCAGCCTCCGAGGGCTTTGGCAAGGCCGTCAGCGTCGAGGGAGACACCGCCGTGGTCGGCGCCTACTTCGCCAGCGTCCAAGGCAAAGCCGCCCAGGGCGCGGTGTACGTCTACGGCTGGAGCGGCGTGGCCTGGGTGCAGCAGCACAAGCTGACGGCCAGCGACGGCGCCGCGGGCGACAACTTCGGCAGCGCAGTGCGCCTCTCGGGCAGCACGCTGCTCGTCGGTGCGCCGAGCGCGGACGCGCCCGGCGTCGCCGACAGCGGCGCGGCCTACGTCTTCGTCCGGAGCGCGGGGAGCTGGACGGAGCAGGCCAAGCTCGTCTCTGCCAGCCCCGCCACCGGGGAGAAGTTTGGCTTCTCCGTGGATCTGGACGGTGACACGGCGCTCGTCGGCGCGCCCACAGGCAATGTCGCGGGCCGAGGTCCACAGGGTTACGCCGCGCTGCTGCGCCGCAGCGGCGGTGCCTGGTCGTCGCTCTCGCGGCTCGAGGCCAGCGAGGGCACCAGCGGCGATCAAGTGGGCTACGCGGTGGCCCTCTCGGGCACGCACGCCCTGGTGGGCGCGCCCTACTCGCTGGTGCAGTCGTCCAGCGCCGCCGGGGCCGTCTACGCCTTCGAGGAGGCCGGCGGCTGGGGCGCCGTCGCGCCTCGGCTCGTCGCCAGCACCCCCGTCACCGCCGGGCACTTCGGGCAGGCGCTCCGCCTGGCGGGCGCCCGCGCGCTCGTCGGGAGCCCCGGCGAGACGGCCCAGGGCACCCCGAACGCTGGCGTCGTGCACGTCTACCAGTGGCTCACGCCCCCGCAGTGGTCCTTACAGGCGACGCTCAGCGCCAGCGACAGGGCCGCCGGCGCGGAGTTCGGCGCGGCGGTGGATCTCTCCGGCACCACCGCCCTCATCGGCGCGTGGTGGACGAAGGTCAACGCCAACACGCGGCAGGGCGCGGCGTATCTCTTCGGTGAGAGCGGCGGGAGCTGGTCCCAGCTCTCCCGCTGGACGGCGGCCGACGGCGCGGCCAACGACCGCTACGGCGTGGGCGTCGGTGTGGCCGGCAAGCACGCGCTGGTGGGTGCGCACTGGGCGGACGTGGCGGGCAAGGCCGACCAGGGCGCGGCCTACGCTTATCACTTCGGCTCGGCGCTGGGCGACGCCTGCGCCACCGGGGCGGACTGTGCTTCGGGGTACTGCTCGGACGGCGTCTGCTGCAACGAGGCCTGTAGCGGCGCCTGCGACGCCTGCGCGGTCGCCACGGGCGCGCCCACCAGCGGGACCTGCGTCGTGCTCGCGCGCGGCAGCCTCGGCACTCCGCCCTGCTCCCCGAAGATCTGCGACGGCGTGAGCCGTGGCTGCCAGGCCTGCGTCGCGGACGCGGAATGCCCCGCGGGCCGCTACTGCGCCGCCGGCGGCACCTGTGAGCCTCGCAAGGGGCAGGGCGAGGCGTGCCGCACCGGCGCGGGGCAGGACTGCTCGCAAGCCGGCTGTCGGGTGTGCAGCTCAGGCCACTGCGTCGATGGCGTCTGTTGTGACAGCGCCTGCAGCGGCGCCTGCGGGAGCTGCCTCGGTAGCAGCACCGGGCAGCCGAACGGCACCTGCGCGCCCATCGCCGCAGGGACCGATCCTGACAAAGAATGTCCGGATCCAGCGCCGGAGTCCTGCGGGCCGGATGGCACCTGCGGCGGCGGCTTCGCGTGCCGTCCGTACGCGCAGCAGGGCACCGTGTGTGGCGCCAACACCTGCTCTGGCGGGCAGTCGTCTGGGCAGCAGTGCGACGGCGCCGGCAACTGCAAGGCGGTCAACGCCCGGGACTGCGCGCCGTACCTGTGCGGGGTCAGCGCCTGCACCACGAGCTGCACCCAGAGCGCGGAGTGTCACCCGGACGCGTTCTGCAACGCCTTCCAGAAGTGCGAGTTCAAGCGTGATGTCGGCGAGGTGTGCGCCGCTGCCAAGGAGTGCGTGTCGGGAAAGTGCGCGGACGGCGTCTGTTGCAACGACGCGTGCAGCGGGCAATGTGAGGCCTGCAACCTCGCGGGCAGCGAGGGGACGTGTCTCCCCGTGACGGGGGCCCCGCCGCCCGGTCGTGCACCCTGCGCGGGGGCCGGCGCCTGCGCCGGCGCGTGCAACGGCGGCAACCGCACGGCCTGCGTGTTCCCCGGCCAGGGCACCACCTGCGGGCCCGCGGCGTGTGAGGGAGACAGCAGCCGCGCCAGCAGCACCTGTGACGGCGCCGGCGTCTGCCAGGACGCGACGCCCCAGGGCTGCGCTCCCTACGGCTGTGATCCGGGCGCCGGGAGCTGCCGCACGAGCTGCGCCACCACGGCCGACTGCGCGGCGGGCAACGTGTGCGACGTCACCCAGCACCGATGTGTGCTCAGCACCACCACCTGCAAGGACGCCACCACCGTGCGCAACCCGGACGGCAGCGAAGCGAGCTGCCTGCCGTACCGCTGCACGGCGGGGGTGTGTCGAGACGCCTGCTCGGCGCCGCTCGACTGCGCAGACGGCTACGTGTGTGAACAGAGCCGCTGCGTTCTCGACGGCGCCGCCGGCAGCGGCGGTGGGGCGGGGACCGCAGGCACCGGCGGTAGCGCGGGCGTCGCCGGCACGGGCGGCACGAGCGGCACCGGCGGTAGCGCGGGCGTCGCCGGCACGGGCGGTAGCGCGGGCGTCGCCGGCACGGGCGGTAGCGCGGGCGTCGCCGGCGCGAGCGGTAGCGCGGGCGTCGCCGGCGCGAGCGGCGCGGGCGGCGGCGCAGGCACCGCCGGTCAGGGGGGAGGTGGCCCCGGCGGCGGCGCGGCACAGGCGGGCGAAGGGGGCGGGGGTGGGCTCGCGGGCGAGGGCGGCACGAGCGGTACCGGCGGCAGCGCGGGGACGAGCGGCCGTGGCGGTAGTGCGGGTGGCAGCAGCGGCACGGCGGGCTCGGGCGCCACGGCGGGAGGCGCGGGGCAGGCTCAGCGCGCCAGCAGCGGCGACGACGGTGGCTGTGGTTGTCGCGTGCCGAGCGCCCGCTCGCGGGGGAGCGCGGTCGCGTGGCTCGCGGCGGCCGCGCTCGCCGGGGTCGCTCGGCGTCGTCGTCGCGCGCCGCCCGTGAGTTGACACCGCGGCGCGCGGCGGGGTTCAATGCGGCGCACATCAACCAAGGGGAGTCGCGTGGCCAATGAGCTGTTGAGGAAGGTGCCTGCTCGCTATCAGCAGATGATGGAAGTGCTGCTGACGGAGTACGCACAGGCGGTGAGACTCATCGACCAAGGCCCGGGGAGCGTGACGCTCGAGCTGGAGTTTTCTCCCACGCAGAAGCTGTCCTGGCATTACCTGGCGGCGGGTCAGCGGGAGCTCCGGGAGGGCGCTGCGCCAGCGTCCCCGGCCGCGAACAGGAAGACGGGGCCGGTGCTCTTGCACATCAGCGGCAACGCCGCGCAGCTCATGTCGGCGCTGAACACCAAGAAGTCCATTCGGGAGGTGGTGTTCGCCGCCAACCTCGTGGTGCGAGGCAACGTAGACTTCGCGATGCGGTTCCTCAGCGCCGTGGAGCAGGTTCGCAGCGTGCAGCTCAGGAAGGGAGGCTGAATGTCCACGGTACAGGGTGTCATTCAACAAGTGGAGGTCTCGGGCGGGCTCTGTTGCATTTGGCTCGGCGTGAACCCGTCGGAGCTGTATTGCCTCTCGCTCGGCGGGACCACCATCGAGGCGGCCAACAACGGCGCGGCCGTCGCCCTGGCCCTCGCCGCGCAGCTGCGCGGCGAGGCGGTCACACTCACCACGAACGGCGATCGCCACGTCACGGAGCTGAAGTGCGGCAAGGTGACGGTGGCTCTCCTGGGCGTGGCGGACTATCGCCCGTACCCGAGCAAGGCTGAGCTCGCCGGCTACGCTCCGCTCAGCCACCGGCACGATGAGCTCTACGCTCCCAGCGAGCACCGGCACGATGAGCTCTACGCTCCCACGCTCCATGACCACGGCAACCAATACGCCCCGGCGCAGCATCAGCACGACGATCGCTACGCCTTGGTCGGACATGGCCACGGAGATCAGTACGCGCCGGCCGTCCACCTCCACGACGACCGCTACGCGTCGCTCACGCACCACCACGACGGGCGGTACGCCGCCGCGCAGCACGACCATCAGGGCACCTACGCGCCGGTGGTCCACGGCCATGGAGATCAGTACGCGCCGGCCGGCCATCTCCACGACGATCGCTATGCCGCCACGGATCACCAGCACGACGGCCGCTACGCGCCGGTCGCGCACGGCCACGACGGCCAGTACGCGCCGGTCGCGCACGGCCACGACGGCCAGTACGCGCCCGTGACCCACGATCACGACGCTCGCTACGCCCTGAGCACGCACCAGCACGACGGCCGCTACGCGCCGGTGGCGCACGGCCATGACGGCCAGTACGCGCTCGCCGCCCACAACCACCAGCACGACGCGCTGATGGGGCGGCTCCCGCAGGAGCACATGCTCACCTTCGAGGCGCGGTTCGTGCTCACGGTGCTGCCTGGAGCGCCGCTCCAGGCGCTCACCGCGAGCGCGGTGCCGGCCTTCGGTCCGCTGCTCGCCGAGCTGGACGCGCCCGGGCAGACGCGGCAGGCTTACGTGACCCGGGGTGGGGTGTCTACGCTCAGCGCGGTGGTCAAGGAGAGCGGCACCGTGATGCAGGTGCTCTCCCCGGCGCTGGAGCTCGACGCCAGCGCCCAAGAGCTGGGCTGGCGGCTGAAGCTCTTCACCGCGAGCGGTGATGAGTACACGAGGCCAGGCCCCATGTCCGAGGAGGAGGTGCACTTCTCGGTCATCACGCACCTCAACGCGCTCTGACGCGCACGGGCGCTGCCGCGCTCGGCGCGGCAGCGCTCACTCTCGCTCGAAGCGGGTGCGCGTCAGATCCAGCTTGGGGCTCACGGGGAAGCGCAGCGACCACGCCGCCGCGGTGATGCAGCGAGTGGAGTGGGGCGTCGCCGGCTGGGTGCTCACCGTCACCCCCACCGGCCGACCATTCTGGACGGCGATGCACACGTCGAGCCGCGCGCTCGCGGGCAGCCCGCAGTGACCAAACCAGGTGCCGCGCTCCAAGAGCCGAGCGTAGGCCTCCCGCGACAGATCCCGCGGCGCGCCGGGCGCCAAGTCCTCGATGTAGGCGGCGGCGGCGTCCTCGCAGCTCGCGCCGGGGCGGAGCCGCGCGAGCGTGGGGGACGCGGGAGCGGCCGCGCTGGCGGCGGGTGGCGGCGGTGGCTCGGGCGCGCTCGAGGTCACGAGCAGCTCCTCCTCGCTGGGAGTGGCGCTCAGCGCCGGCGCGGCGCTCGGTGCTGCGAGGGCGAGCGTGGGGGAGCCCTCACTGGGGTGCGCGTGGGGCGAGCCCTGCGCCTCGGGAAGAGACGGCTCCGTGAGCGCCGGCGCTGCCGCCCCCCGCGGCGCGGGGGCTGGGGCGGCGCGGGGGGGCACCGGGGGCGCGGCCTCGGGGCCTCGGCGCGTGGTGCGCGGTGCGAGCGAGGACTGCGCGGGCGGGCGCGCCTCGAGCGCGCGGGTGGGCACAGGCTGCATCCACCACCACGCCGCCACCGCCGTGGCGCCCCAGACGAGCGCGCCCCACAGCAGCGGCGAGCGCGCTCGGCGCCGGCGCGCCGGCGGCAGCGCCAAGGGCTCGCGCAGCCGAACGCGCTGCTTGAACTCCAGAGGGCTGCTCATGAGCGGCGCTTAGCACCGAGCCCGCACCTCGCCCAAGCTCTTGGCGGCGGCGGCGCTGGGCCGCGCTGCGCTTGACGCCGCGCAGGCCGGGGGCGAATCAGCGCAGACCATGGCTCAGCCCAACGCGCCGTTTCAGCTCGCCATCTTGACGACGGGCGGCACCATCGAGAAGACCTACGACGAGACCGACGGCTCGCTGCGCAACGTCCGCACCGTGCTCGGGGAGATCTTGCGTGAGCTGCGCTTGCCGGGGCTGGAGGTGCACCAGGTGCAGGTGATGAGCAAGGACTCGCTCGACATGACGAGCGACGATCGCTCGCTCATCGTGCAGGCCACCCGTGAGGCGCTCGCGCGGCACGACGCGGCGCTCGTCATCCACGGCACCGACACGCTGGCGGAGACGGGCGAGCGGCTGCTGAAGGAGCTGTCGCCGTTGAGCAAGCCGGTGCTGCTGACGGGCGCGTTCCGCCCGTATGAGTTCCGGGACTCGGACGCCTTGCAGAACGTCACGGAGTCGTTGTTCGCGGCGCGCCTGCTGCCTCCGGGGGTGTACGCGGTGTTCCATGGGCGTGCGCTGGCCTTCCCGGGCGTGATCAAGCAGCGCGACAAGGGCACCTTCGAGGTGCAGATCCGCTGAGTGAGGGGGCGCTCCGCGAGCCGCCGCGCTCAGGTGGGCGGCTCGACGGGCGCGCAGGTGCTCACGCCAGCGCCCACGATGCGCGCCTCCACCTTCGGGATCCACTTGGTGACCGTGCCGTCGTGGTCCACCTTCCACACCGTGGAGCCGCTGCCAGAGGTGTCGAAGAAGACGTAGAAGGAGCCGCCCCAGAACGCGAAGGCGTAGGCCAGACTGGCGCCGTTGGTGTTGAGCTGGGGCACGGGGATGCTGGTGAGCACCTGGGCGGTGTCCTTGTCGATCTGCCGCACGGTGGAGCCCCCCGCGGCCGGGAAGAAGCCCCAGAGCTCCGCGTTGCCGTTGCCAGTGAACTCTGCGCCGCCCGGCAGCGCCCCCACGGTGGTGATACCCCCCGTGGTGGGATCCACGCGGCCCAGCTTGGGTGCGCCGGTGGAGGTCGCCAGATAGAGCTTGTCCGTGCTGCCGCCCACCACGTCCGTGGCGTAGCCCATGCCGAATTTCTTGAAGCCGCTGCCCTGACCGCACTTCACGTTGGCGGGGCCGGCACAGCTTGCGTCTGCGATGTTCACCTTGTACACGCCGGCGCAGTCTTCCAGGGCCGTCATGTACGCCACGTAGGCGTAGCCGTCCCGGCCGATGGCCATGGAGTTGGGCCCCGCGCCGGCCGAGCAGCCCACCTGGCCGATGGCCTTGAACGCCTGCGGCGTGTTGACGCGCGGGTCGAAGGACCAGAGCACGTTGCTGGCGCCGAGCACGTACACCAGCTCCGTGCCGTTGGCGCAGTTGGAGCCGTGCGCGTCGCCCCCGGTGCCGCCGTTGCCGCCAATGTCGATGCCGCCGCCGGTGCCGCCGCTGCCGGTCCCCCCACTCCCGTTGCCGCCGCCGCCGCTGCCGCTACCGCTGCCGCCGGGGGCGTCGTCGTCGGCTCCAGCCGCTGAGCAGCCGAGCGCCGAGGCGCAGAACAACAAGGCAAGGGGGAGCAGGGCGAGCCGTCGCATCGTGGCCTGCAGATTAGCATGCTTCAGGTCGGCCCCCCAGCCGAGGGTGGCGTCACGCTGTGACGGGCGCAGCGACACAGGCTGTGGGCCGAACGCCACAGCCAACCCACGAAAATCAGCTGGGACCGCGAAATGCGCTTGGCCTGGGGCTTGCTAACCCCACCCTCGGAACATTTCGAACCCGTCACTGTCAGGTCGCCCACCCCTGCTGCGTTAGCACCCCGACCCCCCTGGAGGCCCCCATGACCCACCCCAAGCGCATCCCCGGCTCCTTCCTCGCTGCTCTCACCGCCTGCGCGGCGCTCACCGGGCTGTCGTCCAGCGCCTTGGCGTGTGGCGGGGACTGGGGCCCGGCCATGCTGGAGTACGAGCAAGACCATCGCCCCTTCGCGGTGTCTCTAGCGGAGCAGCAGCTGGAGGACGGCAAGCTCGTGGCCGCCGCCGCCAGCGTCATCCGCAGCATGCCTCACGTGCGCACCCTCAGCGCCAAGAAGAGCACCGTGGTGGCGCGCGCCCAGCGGACCTTGGCAGTAGCCCTGGTGCGCTCGGGAGGGGCCCTGTCGCTCAAGGGGCAGGTGCCCGTCTACGCGCGGGGCAAGTGGGAAGGGAAGTCCCAGGCCGACCGCCAGGCGAACCTGGAGTGGGCGGCAGGCGCGCTGCGCGCGGTGTCCGCCACCAAGGCGGACGACCCCTCGGTCAAGACGGAGCTGGCGGAGGCCCTCGCTCGGCTCGAGTCGCACCGCCAGGAGGCGCGCGGCATCCTGGAAGAGCTCGCCAAGAAGGACCTCATCGCCTCCCCGGAGGGGTACGCCGCGCTGGCGGAGCTGCGGCGCGCCGCGGGCGACGAGCCCGGCCAGCGCGCCGCGGCCGAGCGCTGCCGCGCCATGGCCGGCGAGGGGGCGGGGCTGTGCGGCGCGCCCGCCAGCGCCAAGAGCTGAGCAGGAGTCACCCCATGGGCTGCCGCGCCGCCGCCTCCAGGCGGCGGCGCGTCGCCGAGGAGCCATCGATGCGCGTCACGACCACCGCCGTGCTGCTCGCTACCGTCACCCTGCTCGCGGCGTGTGACGACAAGCCGACGCCCACGCCGGCGTCCTCTCCCAGCGTGAGCGCGGCGCCGTCCGGCGGCGCGCGGGCGCTCACCAGCGGCGCCTTGCCGCACGCCGCGGCGGCGCCCGTCGCGCTCGCTGGCGACGCCGCGGAGGGTCAGCGCCTGGTCGAGCAGTACGAGTGCAGTCGCTGCCACCAAGGGACGGGGCAGCCGGCGCCCAAGCTGGCGCTCGACTGCGTGGGCTGCCATCAGCAGATCCTCGCGGGTAAGTTCCCGGCCTCACCCGCGAAGCTCGCGGAGTGGAAGCCGCACGTCGCCTACTACCAGGAGACGCCCTCGCTCGAGGCGCTCGGCCGAAGGCTGGAGCCCGCGTACCTCGTCGCCTTCTTGCAGCGCCCCGAAGACGTGCGCCCGCACTTGGTCCCCAGCATGCCGCGGCTGCCGCTCTCCGCCGAGCAGGCCACTCACGTCGCTGCCTACCTCACGCGAGGAGAGCGCCCCAAGGCCCAGCGCCTCGACGGCGCGGACCCTGCCCATGGCCGCGCGCTGCTGGAGAACAAGAGCTGCGGTAGCTGCCACGAGTTCTCCGGCGTCGCGCCGCTCACGGCGCGTCCCAAGCCAGGCGTGGGCAGCGAAGAGCAGCAGCGCGCCATCCGGCTGGCTCCCGATCTGCGTCACACCCGGGACCGATGGTCGCCGGGGGCGCTGGTGGAGTGGCTGCTGGAGCCCGAGCGCGTCAAGCCGGGCACGCTGATGCCCTCGCACAGCCTCTCGCCTGCCGAAGCTCGAGATCTGGCCGCGTACCTGCTCACCACGCCGCTAGAGCCGCCGCGGCTCAAGGCCTTGCCCGTGCGCCTGCCCGTGCTCAGCCGTCGCGTCCGCTACGCGGAGGTGGTGGAGCAGGTCATCGGCGTCACCTGCCGGCACTGCCACGGCGACGCGGACCTCACCCTGGGTGACGGCGGCCCCGGCAACACCGGCGGCTTCGGCTTCACGCCGCGCCGGATGGATTTGTCCACCTATGAGCGCACCAACGCCGGCCTCCTGAACGCGCAGGGCGAGCGCGAGAGCGTGTTCGCCAAGCTGCCGGACGGCACGCCACGGCTGGTGGCGTCGCTCATCGCACGGCAGCGGGAGGAGGCGGGTCAGGTGGACCCGCAGGTGCGAGGCATGCCGCTCGGCTTGCCGGCGCTGAGCGCGGAGCAGGTGCAGCTCGTGGAGTCCTGGGTGGCGCAGGGCCGCCCGCGCTGACACGCCAGCGCGGCGCGGTGTGTGCTAGAGCGCGCGCCGTGACCGACCCGTCCGAACCCGAGACCACGAGCCCCTGGGCCGCCCGCGCCGAGCGCGAGGGGCGCGCCCGCGACGCGGCGCTCGGCGCGCCCACGGAGACGGAGGTCCGCGCTGCGCTCGCCGTGCTGGAGTCCTTCGTGGAAGACCGCGCGCGGCTCGCCACCGTGGAGCCAGAGTTGATGCGCGCGCTGCTCGTCGCGGCCGGGCGCGTCTCCCGGCCGGAGCGCGAGCAGATCGCGCGCTTTGGCAAGGAGATGCGGCGCCGCACCCGCCGCGAGGACAAGCAGCAAGATCGCCGGCTGGTGGAGGCCTCGGGGCTACGTCAGCAGCGGCGCGCGCCCGTGTACCAGCCGTACTGGCTGCCTCCACCCGGCGCGCACGAAGCGGACGCGCCGGAGCCGGAGCTCAAGCGCGCGCGGGTGTGCTACGTGTGCAAGGCGGAGTACCAGCGCGTCCACGCGTATTACGACTCGCTCTGCCCAGACTGCGGCGACTTCAACTACGAAAAACGCCAGCAGACGGCGGATCTCTCGGGCCGCACCGCGCTCATCACGGGCGGCCGGGTGAAGATCGGCTATCAAGCGGGGCTCTTGCTCTTGCGCGCCGGCGCGCGGCTGATCGTCACCACGCGCTTCCCGGTGGACGCCGCCGCGCGCTACGCCGCGGAGCCAGACTACCCGAGCTTCAGCGCGCGGCTGCACGTGCACGGGCTGGATCTGCGCCACGCGCCCAGCGTGGAGCTGTTCGCGCGTCATCTCGTGGAGACGGAGCCGCGGCTGGACTTCATCCTCAACAACGCGTGCCAGACGGTGCGGCGCCCGAGCGGGTTTTACGCGCACCTGCTCGCGCGTGAGGAGACGCCGCTGGAGGAGCTGCCGGCGGCGCTACGCGCGCCGCTCGGTCGCTACGCGGAGCTGTGCCGCCAGCTCTCCGGCGGCGCCTCCGCCGCCCCCGGGGGCGCCCTGATGGCGCCGAGCGCGGCGCCGGGCGCCGGGCTGGTGCAGGCGGCGCGCCTCTCGCAGCGCCGCTACCTGGATGAGGACTTCTCCGCCGGCGCCGAGGTGCTGCCCGTGGGCCGCTACGACGAGGACCTGCAGCAGGTGGATCTGCGCCAGGTCAATAGCTGGCGGCTCACCCTGGCGGAGGTGGAGACGGCGGAGCTGCTCGAGGTGCAGCTGGTCAACGCGGTGGCGCCGTTCATCCTCAACGCCAAGCTCAAGCCGCTGATGCTGCGCACCCGCACGCTGGACCAGCACATCGTCAACGTCAGCGCGATGGAGGGGCAGTTTTACCGCACCACCAAGACGGACAAGCACCCGCACACCAACATGGCCAAGGCGGCGCTCAACATGATGACGCGCACCAGCGCTCCAGACTACGTCCGCGACGGCATCCACATGAACGCCGTGGACACCGGCTGGATCACGGACGAAGACCCCGCCACGCACGCCGCGCGCAAGGCCGAGCTCGGCTTCGCCCCGCCGCTCGACGTGCTGGACGGCGCGGCGCGCATCGTGGACCCCATCTTCAGCGGCGTGAACACCGGGCAGCACGTCTGGGGGCAGTTCCTGAAGGACTACAAGCCGGCGCGCTGGTGAGCGCTGCGGGAGAGAGGGAGGCTGGGCGCGGGCCGAGCCACGCCGGCGCGCCGTCCACGCCGCTCGAACACTCCGTCTCAGGGGGCGCGCCTTCCCTGCGCTGCCTGTCTGCGGCATGGTGGTGCGCATGACAGCGAGCACAGCGGCAGGCCCGGAGGACGTCGTCGGCTTCTGGCGGGCGGCGGGGATGGAGAAGTGGTTCGGGAAAGATCCGGCCTTCGATCGGGACTTTCGCGAGCGCTTCTTGGCGCTGCACGAGCGCGCGGCGGCGGGCGAGCTGGAGGCTTGGAACGCCAGCCCGGAGGGCGCGCTGGCGCTGATGATCTTGCTCGATCAGTTCCCGCGCAACGCCTTCCGGGACACGCCGCGCATGTACGCCACGGACGCGCTGGCGCGGCGCTACGCCGACGCTGCCGTGAGCGCGCAGCTCGATCGCCAGGTCGAGCTGGATTTGCGACGATTCTTCTATCTGCCCTTCTCGCACTCGGAGAGCCTGGTGGACCAAGAGCGCTCGGTGACGCTGCACGAGGAGCGCCTGGGGAGCCTCGCGCGCTCGGCGCACCACCGCGACATCATCCGGCGCTTCGGGCGCTTCCCACACCGTAACGCCATCCTGGGGCGCACCAGCAGCGCCGAAGAGCGGGCCTACCTCGAGGCTGGGGGCTTCCAAGGCTGAGCGGCGCACGGAGGCGCGGCGGGGCGCCGCGTCTCACGACCTGGAGCGCGCCGCGGTGTCCGCCGCCTTGGCCGCGAGCGTGCGCTCGGCCAGGCGCTCGGCCACGTGGGTGGCGAGCGCCATGATGGTCACCTGCGGGTTGACGCCGATGGGGGTAGGGAAGAGCGAGGCGTCCGCCACGTAGCAGCCCGGTAGATCCCACAGCTCCCCGTCGAGGTTGGTGACCGAGCCGCCGGGGTAGCAGCCCATGGCGGCCGTGCCCATGATGTGCACCGTCAGCAGCTCCAGCGTGTTGAGCGGGGAGTTCTCCACGCTGATGCGTCGCACCTCGTCCATGGAGCGCACGATGGGGTGCGTCAGAAACGGCAGCGTGACGTACTCCGCGCCCATGGCGAAGTGCAGCTCCGCGAGCAGCTTGGCGCCCCGCACGAAGCGCTGATGGTCGTAGGCGGTGATGTCGTAGCGCGGCCAGGCCATCCCGAGCGGGCTGCGCGACACCGTGCCCGTGGAGGAGTCCTCCACCAGCACGCCCGTGGCGACGATCTGGTTGTAGCGCTTCATCAGCTCCCAAGCGCCGCGCCCCACGCGCGGGATGAGCGCGGCCATGGCGCCCGGCGCGACGTGATTGTCGGCCATCACGATGCCCTCGTCGTGGAACTCACGCACCTGCCCGTACTGGTTGACGCCCTGCCACGCGCGCACATCGAAGGGATAGACGGCCAGCAGCTTGACGTTCGGGTGGCAGCTGAGGTTCTTGCCGAGCAGCCCGCTCGGCCGCCCGAGCCCGTGGCGCAAGAGGAGGTAGGGCGTCTGCACCGCGCCGGCCGCCACCACCACGGCGCGCGCTCGCACGGTCACCTCGTGGGTGAGCTGGCGCGTGCGCGGATCCACCGCGCGCCCGACGACGCCCACGGCGCGCCCCCGCTCGATGAGCAGCCGCTCGACGCGGAGCTCCGTGAGGCAGCGCGCGCCAGCCTGGAACGCGCGCGGCAAGTAGCTCACCAGCGTGGACTGCTTGGCGCCGGTGGGGCAGCCGAACACGCAGTTGTTGCTGCCGACGCAGGCCTCTTGGTTGCGGCGGTTCAGCTCGAAGCGCCAGCCGAGCTTCTTGGCGCCCTCGCACAGGATGCGCCCGGCGTCCCCGACCGAGGTGGCGTGCTGCGGCTTGGCGTGGATCTGCGCCTCCACACGCTGAAAATGAGGCTCGAGCCGCTCCGGGCCGAGACCGCCGTCCGTGTCCTTCCCCCACTGGCTCAGCACCTTGTCCGGCGCGCGCCAGGTCATCCCCCCGTTGATGACGGTGCTGCCGCCGACGCAGCGTCCCTCGAGGTAGGGGATGTCCGGCTTGCCAAACAGCACCGTGGAGCTGGCGTCGCGGTAGAGCCGCGGCACGCTCTCGGTGGCGTAGGGGCTGAAGCTCTCGGTCGGGAAGTGGCTGCCCTCCTCCACGAACACCACGTCGAGCCCCGCGAGCGCCAGCTCCGTGCCGCAGACGCCGCCGCCGGCGCCCGTGCCCACCACCACCACGTCCGCCTGGAGCTGCCGCTGCTGCTCGTAGTCCTTGAAGCGCAAGATCATGGCGCCGGCTTCTCCTGCGTGGTCTGCTCGAGGGAGCTGACGCCGCCCTGCTTGTCGAGGTGACCGGCGCCGATGAGATCCGCGTCCGTGTAGGGCGCTCCCGCGAGCAGCCGGTGCCTGAGCGCGACGCGCTCTTGCAGGAAGGGCAGCGGCGCGTAGCCCATGGCCGCGTGCACCTCGTCCTGATCGAAGTACGTGGACAGGATGAGCCCCCGGGGACCGAGCACGATCATGCGCAGCAGCGGCCAAGGGCTCTCCCCCAGCTCGGTGAGCAGGAGCTCGGCGCGCTCCTTGTCCAAGCGGCCGAGGCGCCGCCAGGCCTTGAAGCGCCAGAGAGGCGCCCAGTCGAGCGCGTAGAGCGTCAGGATGAAGCCCAGGACGACGGCGCGGGGCATGTAGCGCAGCATCCGGCGCACGTGCTCCTCCATGCGCCGCTCCAGCTCGGGCACGGCCGGCTCGGCGGGGCAGACGGCGCGGATCACGCCCGCGAGGACGCGCCGGGTCCGGGGGCTCATGGGCAGCGGCTCGGCGAGGGTCCAGCCGTCCTCCGGGTGACGCCCCGCGACGACGGGCAAGGAGCGAGCGGTCATACTGGTTGAACCAGTAGGGTGGCTTTTCCCTGGGGTCAAGCTTCGCCGCGGAGCGCGGGGCTTTCCGGATAAACTGCCACGCTAGTGCGCACCGTCGCCCAGATCTGGGTCGCGCTCGCGGGCCTCGCGTGGCTCGCCGGCTGCGCGCGCGACGTCGCGCCGCCGCTCGCGCGCGTCGCCGTGCCGAGGGTCCCCGGCGGGGGCGGGGTCGAGCCGGCTGCGGTGCCGGCGCGCGTCGCACTCGACGGCGTGTGGCGTGAGGGCTTCGAAGGGCGCGAGCGCTGCGACGACGAGCTGAGCTTCGCGACGGTGTCCGGGACCCTCACGCTCCGCTCGAGCAACTGCGTCGACGGGCGCCCCTACGCGGTCGAGGCGCTGAGCTTCGATGGTCGCGTGCTCTCGGCCGAGCTGCGCACGAGCTCGGGCACGCGCGTCCGGTATGAGCTCGAGCTCGAGCATCCGGACCTCTTGCACGGTGAGGCCGAGGTGCTCGCGAGCGACGCCGACGAGGAGGAGTCGCCGCCGCGCTACGAGGTGCGCTGGCGGCGCGTCGGCGTGCCGGCGTACGCTCGGTGAGCGCCAGGGGCGCCTCGCGCTGCCGCGCGCTGGACGAGGATCGTTCTCGGGTTATGCTGGAGGCACGCTCAGCGCGGGCGTCCGCCCCAGGATGGTCTGACGGAGGAGCACCTCCACGCTGCGCGCGCCACCGAAACCCAAGGTTTCCAAGAGAAGCGCCCGACCGAGGCCCATGATGGAAGCCGCTCAGGGCTCTCATGGGTGTCCGGGGCGTCCGGCTGCTGCCGGAGGAGGAGTGAAGTTCATGCATCCAATGAAGACCCCGAGCCCGGAGGCTCAGCGCTAGGTCACCTCCGGCAAGAGGGATCGGTGGCGGGTCGAGCCCAGCGGGCTCGGCCCGCCTCTTAATTCGTGGGGCTCCGCGGCTGACGCGATGCGTAGCTCCGTGGGGTGGCGCCGTGGTGGAGCCGCTACGAGTTCACGGCCATACTGCCGGCATGTCTGCCGACCACGCCGCCACCCAAGCAGAGCTCATCTACGACTGGAACGAGATCGCGCGTAAGGGGCGCATCATCCCCCCGAGCATCCAGTTCTTCGACGAGACGCTGCGCGATGGGCTCCAGAACCCATCGGTGAGTGATCCCAAGATCGAAGACAAGCTCGAGCTCTTGCACCTGATGGACAAGCTCGGCATCCACGAGGCCGACATCGGGCTGCCCGGCTCGAGCCCGCGCGCCTTCGACGACTGCCTGCGCCTCTGCCAGGAGGTCGTGTCGAGCAAGCTGAAGATCCGCGTGGCCGCCGCGGGGCGCACCATGGCCAGCGACATCCTGCCCATGGTGGAGCTGTCCCAGCGCGCTGGCATCCCGGTGGAGGTGTATGCCTTCGTCGGCTCGAGCCCCATCCGCGCCTACGCCGAGGCGTGGGAGCTCGACAAGATCAAGCGCCTGAGCGCGGAGGCGGTGGACCTCGCCGTGAAGCACGGCCTGCCCATCTGCTACGTGACCGAGGACACCACGCGCTCGCGCCCCGAGGTGCTCAGCGAGCTGTTTCGGCTCGTCATCCAGCACGGCGCCAGCCGCGTCGCGCTGTGCGACACCGTGGGTCACGCCACGCCGGACGGCGTCGCCAACCTCGTCAGCTTCACGCGCGCCATCATCGCGGGCCAAGGCGCCGAGGTGGGCATCGACTGGCACGGCCACAATGATCGCGGGCTCGGGCTGGTCAACGCCATCTGGGCGCTGGAGCACGGGGCGGACCGCGTCCACGGCACGGCGCTGGGCATCGGGGAGCGCGTGGGCAACGCGGCGATGGAGCTCATCCTGCTCAACCTCAAGCTGCTCGGCCTGCTCGAACACCAAGATCTCAGCCACCTGCTCCAGTACTGCCAGGTCGCCGCGCGCGCCGTCGGCTGGAGCGTCCCCATCAACTACCCGCTGGTCGGCCGCGACGCCTTCCGCACGGCCACGGGCGTCCACGCCGCCGCCATCATCAAGGCGCAAGCCAAGGGCGACGCGTGGCTGGCGGACCGCATCTACAGCGGCGTGCCGGCCGGCATGTTCGGGCGTGAGCAGGAGATCTGCATCGGCTTCATGAGCGGCGCCTCCAACGTCACCTACTGGCTCAAGCAGCGCGGCATCACGCCGAGTGACGCGCTGGTGAAGGCCATCTTGCAGCGCGCCAAAGAGGTGGACCACATCCTCACCGAGGAGGAGGTGCTGGCGGTCGTCAACGCCCCGCAGCCGTCCGCCGCGCCCGCGCCCCCAGCGTGATGCGTGTCCGCCCGATCGGCGCCTTGGGCGAGCCGCTCGAGCTGCGGCGGGTGCCGGAGCCGGCGCCCGCCGCTCACGAGCTGCGGGTGCGCGTCGAGGCGGCGGGCCTCCGTCACTCGGACGTCCACTATCGCTCCGGCATCGCCAGCGCCGCGCGCCGCCCGATCACGCCGGGGCACGAGGTGGCCGGCGTCAGCGACGCGCTCGGAGAGGGGGTCATTCCGCGGCGGTGACGCCGCTACCTCTGCCCTCCCCGGCTGTAGTAGCCTGCGCGCCATGTCGCTCGGCTCTCTCAAGCTGCTCGGCGCCATCTCCTGCGTGGCCATGACCGGAGCCCTGCAGGGCTGCGGCAGCGGTGAGACGCGCGGCCATGAGGGCAGCCCGCCTCCTCCAACCGCGCCATCGAGCCCGAGCCTCCCGCCGCTGCCTCCGGTGGTCGAAGCGTCTCCGCTGAGTCTCCAGCAGAGCGAGGGCTCGCTGGACCCACGGTACCATTTTCAGCCCAACGGCGCGCGCGTCATCGAAGCGCGACCGACCGCGGCGCTGCCCTTCTCTGTGACGTTTGGCCTGGGCGGCACGACGCTGAGCCACGGCGGAGCGGCCCTGCGAGCGGCCTTCGAGCTGAGCTTCTTTGGGTGCGATGGCGCGAGCAATCAACTAGGCGCCGCGCCGGACCCGGTCCCGCGCCTGGGCGATCGGCCCAACCGCGTCGAGCGCATCCATGAGACGTTGAGCGGCAGCTTGCGGGAGTGGTTCGTCAACGGTCCCCTCGGTCTCGAACAGGGCTTCACGGTCCTCGCTCCTCCCTGTACCGAGCGAGACGCGGCCAAGCTGGCCGTGCTCGAGCTCGTGGTCGACGGCCTCAGGCCAGCACCACTAGCGCCGACGGATCCCGAGCGCACGACCGCGGTCGAGCTCGTCGACGACGCGGGGAACGTCAGGCTGCGCTACGCTGGGCTCGCGGTGACGGACCGAGCCGGCCGGACGCTGCCTGCGCTGATGCTGCCGCAAGGGCAGCGCATCACGCTGAAGTTCGACCTCGAAGGGGCGCTGTTTCCGGTCACCGTGGACCCGGTGTGGGCAGCGCTTCGGGAGCCACGGGCCAGCGGCGTCACGGGCTCTGCGGCCTTCGGCAGCGCGATCGACGCCTCCCCCGACACCGCGCTGATCAGCGCGCCGGATCTCAAGGCGTCCACCGGGGCGGTCTACGTCTACCGACGCTCGGACAACCGCTTCATCGAGCAGGCCAAGCTCGAGGCCACTGACGGCGCCACCGGGGATCGCTTCGGGGCAGCGGTCGCGCTCGACGGTGACACGGCGCTCGTCGGCGCCAGCACCGCCAAGCCCAACGGCCTGCTGTCGGCCGGCGCGGCCTACCTCTTCTCCCGCAGCGGCGGCGCTTGGACCCAGCAGCAGAAGCTGGTCGCGAGCTCCCCGTCGGAGAAGGCCTTCTTCGGTAAGACGGTCGCGCTCCTCGGTGACACCGCCTTCGTCGGTGCCTACGGCGCCAACGGCGACACGGGCGCCGTCTACGTGTTCACCAAGACGGGCAGCAGTTGGATCGAGCGAGCGCAGCTCACCGCGAGCGACGCCAGCGCTGGCGCGAGGTTCGGCTACGCGATCTCTCCTTACGGCAATGAGGTGCTGATCGGCGCGTTCACCGCTGCGGTCGGCGCCAATCCCCAGCAAGGCGCCGCCTACCTGTTTCAGGGGAGCGGCAGCTCGTGGACGCAGACCGCGAAGCTCTTGGCTCCCGACGGCAGCTACTACGACGGCTTCGGGAACGCGCTCACGCTGGGTGCCGACAGCGCGTTGATCGGCGCGGTCTGGGGCCCACAAGGGCACGCCCGCGGGGCGACCTATGTGTTCTCGAAGAGCGGCGCCAATTTCACCTACGTCGAGAAGCTAGAGCCCTCGAGCGCCAGCGACAGCCAGTACTTCGGCTTCGCCCTGAGCCGCCTCGGTGACCGCCTCGTCATCGGCGCCCCCAGGACCACCTTTCCTGGCGCCGCCGAGGGGGCGATCTACATCCACTCGAAGCAAGGCACGAGCTGGGGTGCCGCCAGCCGGACGATGGTGCCAGCCGCCGGCAGCGGCGCCTTCGAGCTTGGCCATGCGGTGAAGGTGGTCACGGACAACCTCGTCTTGGTCGGCGCTCCTTACGCTGGCTCGCTCCAAGGGTACGTGTACACCTTCCTCTACGCCAATCAGAACGGCTCCCGGTGCGCCTCCAACGGCGACTGCATCTCCAACAGCTGCGTCGATGGACTCTGCTGCTCGGGGCCGTGCGGCGGAAGCTGCTCGGCGTGCACGGTCGCCCGAGGAGCGGCCCAAGATGGCGTCTGCACCTTCTTCTCGCCGGACAGCGCCGCCGGCTTGGCCTGCGCCCCCCAGAGCTGCACGGGCTCGAGCGTCGACTGCGCCCCATGCGCCAGGGATGGCGAGTGTCCAGCGGACACCTACTGCGCCGCGGACGGCAGCTGCAGGCGACGTGAAGACGCGGGCAAGAGCTGCGACCCCGCGGCCGGGAGGGACTGCAAGGAGGCTGGCTGCCGAGTGTGCCGGAGCGGACATTGCGTCGAGGGCGTCTGCTGTGACGCCGAGTGTGACCAGCCCTGCGGCAGCTGTCTCGCCAGCAAGACCAACCAGCGCGACGGTCTCTGCGCGCCGATCGCGGCGGGGACGGATCCCGATCAGGAGTGCCCGAAAGACGGCCTGGAGAACGGCTGCGGCGCCGATGGACTGTGCAGCGGCGACTACGCCTGTCGCTCGTTCGCTCCGGTCGGCGCCGCCTGTGGCGACAACGTCTGCGTGAACAACCTGCTGTCCGGCCTCCAGTGCGACGGTAGAGGCGGCTGCGCCGAAGGGCTCGGCACCTCCTGCAGTCCCTATCGCTGCGCCAGCGACGGCAAGAGCTGCGAGACCTCGTGTCGCTCCAGCGCCGACTGCGCGTCACCGGAGGACTACTGCTCTGACCAGGGTCAGTGCCTCCGTCAGCACGACGAAGGCCAGGCGTGCGCGCGCAATGTCCAGTGCCTATCGCGGCACTGCGTGGACGGGGTCTGCTGTGACAGCGCCTGCGATGGGCAGTGCGAGGCCTGCAACCAGAGCGGTCGAGCTGGCCGCTGCGTCCCAGTCGTCGGCGACCCGGTCGGCGACCGTCAGCGTTGCAGTGATGGTGATGTCTGCGGAGGCACCTGCAACGGCGGGGACCGTACGGCCTGCGCGATGCCGAGCAGCGGCACGAGCTGCGGAGTGGCGAGCTGCTTGGGCGACCACAGCGTGCCGCCAGGGAGCTGTGACGGGAACGGGAGCTGCACGCCGTCGGCCAGGGTCAGCTGCATCCCTTACACCTGCGACGCCGTGACGGGTCAGTGCCTGGTGAGCTGCTCGACCGACGGCGACTGCGCCGCTGGCAGCGTCTGCAACTTGGCCCAGGCGCGCTGCGTCGTCGTCGCCAACACCTGCAAGGACGCCACCACCGTCGTGACCCCAGGCGGCGCCGAGGTCAGCTGCGCGCCTTATCGCTGCGCGGCTGGAGCCTGCCGCGACAGCTGCAGCCGTGAACTCGATTGTACCGAAGGTTACCGCTGTCGCGCGGCGCGCTGCGTGACGGACGACGCCAGCGGTGGGGCAGCGGGCACCGACGCGGGGGCAGCGGGCACCGACGCGGGGGCAGCGGGCACCGACGCGGGGGTGGACGGCGGGCCTCCCTCCAGCGCCACCGAAGATCGCGCAGGCTGCGGCTGTAAGCTGGGGGGGGCAGGGCGCCGCGACCATCGGCTCCTGCTGGTCGGTGGCCTCGTCATCGCGGGGCTGGCGGCGCGACGGCGTGGGCGCCGCGCCGCTCGGTAGCGACCATCGCCCGCGCCGCTCGAGCGCCGCCTCGAGCCCCACCCGAGGGTGTCCCTCGCTGGGCGTCCGCGCCTTCGACCACGGGTTCGCTGGCTGCCAGCTTCGAGGCTATCCTCCGCGCCCATGGTCGTGGAGTTCGTCCGGAGGCTCGGCGCAGCGAGGCTGGCGCTGCTGTGCCTCGGCGGCGGCGCCTGCAGTGTCCAACAGGTCGAGCAAGCTCAGTCCCGAAGGGTCGACCTCCCCGCGCGCCCGCCCGCCAGCGCCCAGCCTCCCGCGCCGTTCGCCGCCGAGCGGATCCGCTACCTTGCTTCGCGCCAAGCCGAAGGGGCCCTCGACGCTCAGTACCAGTTCGTCTCGGGCGGCGCGGAGGCTCTGGTGACCGCGCCGCTCGGACACGGCTTCGTCACCGCGCTGAGCCCCGAGGGCGTGTCACTGCGCCCCTTCGGTGATGACTGGAGCGTCGCGCTGCATCTCAGCGCCTATGGCTGCGAGCACGAGGTCGACCCCCTGGCGCGCCGGTCTGCTGCGCCGAGCGTCGATCGGAGCCGCCCGCATCGCGCAGAGTATGGCTGGTCGACGGCCAACGGCGCGCTCCGCGAGTGGTACGTCAGCGGCCCCCTCGGGGTGGAGCAAGGCTTCACGCTCGACGCGTCGCCGTGCCGCGCCGCCGAGGACCCAGAGGTCGCGCGGATCGATCTGCGAGTCGAGGGCCTTGCGCCGCGCCTCGTCGGCGCGGGCGAGCAGGGCACCGCCAGCGTCGAGCTGGTCGACGCCGCCGGCACCACTCAGCTGCGCTACGCCGACCTGTGGGCGGAGGACGCCGCGGGGCGCCCCTTGGCGACGTCGATGTCCACCGACGGCGAGCGGATCAGCCTCAGGGTGGCGCTGGCTGGGGCTCGCTACCCGGTCACGGTAGACCCCTTGATCTACCGCCAAACCAGCCGGCTGACCCAGCCTGGCGCCCAGCCCGGCGACAACTTCGGCTATCAGATCAAGAGCGACGACCACCGCGCGGCGATCAGCGTCCGGGGGCGAGATCAGCACCGCGGGATGGTCCTCGTCTACGAGCTGATGGGCGACGCTTGGACCCTGCAGGCCACGCTCGCCCCCGCCGATCTCTCGCCCAACGACGAATTTGGGCGCGAGCTCGCTCTCGAGGGCGACGTGCTGTTGGTAGGAGCGCCACAGGCCAACGGCAACACCGGCGCGGCCTACGTGTACGTCCGGAGCGGCGCCACGTGGAGCCTACACAAGAAGCTGATCGGGCTCGGGACCGGCCCGGGCGACTACTTCGGCCGCGCGGTCGCGCTCTCCGGAGGCCAGGCGCTGATCGGGGCCTACGGCACGAATGGCTCTCGGGGAGCCGTCTACCATTTCGATGACACCTGGACCCAGCAGGCCACGCTCAGCGCCGAGGACGCGGCGGTCAACGCGGATTTCGGGATCATGGTCGCGTTCGACGACCCGTACGCGCTCATCGGCTCCTATCGCGCCACGGCCGGCGGGCAGGCCAACGCCGGCGCCGCCTACGCCTTCAAGCGCAGCGGGACCGGCTGGGTTCAGCAGCAGAAGCTCACCGCCAACGCCCCGGTGGCGTCCGGCTATTTCGGCGCTGGTCTCTCTCTCAAAGGGGCGGAGGCGCTGATCGGCAGCTACGGCTATGGCGCCAGCCGCGGCGCCGTCTACTACTTCACGCGCAGCCTCGAGCGGTGGCTGCAGCAGCAGATCATCGTAGCCAATGGCGGCGCTCCAGGCGACGGCTTCGGGATCGCGCTCGACCGCCGCGACGCTGATTTGCTGGTGGGCGCGCCGTCGGTCGCGATGACCTCCACGTACTCCCAGGGCGCCGCTCACTTGTACCGGAGGGTCGGGAACCAATGGCAGCCGCGCCAGACCCTGAGGGTCACCGACGCCCCCCCGAGCTACGGTTTTTACGGAGGCTATGGCGTCAGCATTGTCGACGAGCGGCACTTCCTGGTCGGCGGCTACCAGGCCTTGGGCACCCGAGGGTCGGTGGTCGCCTTCACCGGCAGGCTCGCGAACGGCGACCCCTGCGCTGCTGCGGCCGACTGTGACAGCAACGTCTGCGTGGACGGGGTCTGTTGTAACGAGCCCTGCGACGGGAGCTGCGCGGCCTGCGCGCTCGCGCAGGGCGCGAGCGTGGACGGCACCTGCACCAAGTTCTCGCCCAGCTCCGCGGCGGCGCTCGGCTGTGCCCCCCTCACCTGCACGGGCACGAGCCTCGAGTGCGCCGCCTGCACCGATGATGGCCAGTGCCCAGGAGGTGGCCATTGCGCCGCCGACGGCACGTGTCGGGCGCCCACCCCCAACGGCCAGCCCTGCGATGACCGAGCGGGGCGCGACTGCCTGCGCGGCGGCTGCACCGTCTGCGGCGCAGGCTACTGCGTCGACGGGCTCTGCTGTGACGCCCCTTGCGACGACACCTGCGGGAGCTGCTTGGGGGCCAAGACCGGGCAGCGCGACGGCCTGTGCGCTCCGATCGAGGCGGGGGCGGATCCCGACGAAGAGTGCGCCGCCGACGGCGCGGCTGGCGGCTGTGGAGCCGATGGAACCTGTAGCGGAGGGTTCGCGTGCCGGTCCTTCGCCGCGACCGGGACGGTGTGCGGCGCGTCGTTCTGCCAAAGCGGGGTGGTCACGGGGATGCAATGTGACGGGAACGGAGGCTGTCAGCAGCGCACCGGTCGCTCGTGTGAGGGCTACCCCTGCAACCCCGACGGGAGCGCCTGCGCGAGCTCCTGCGTGCAGGACAGCGACTGCGCCTCTGCGGCGTATTACTGCTCCGAGCAAGGCCAGTGCCTCCGTAAGCGGAGCCAAGGTGAGGTCTGTGCCAAGGCCAGCCAGTGTGGTTCGGGGCACTGCGCCGACGGTGTCTGCTGCAACTCTACGTGTGAGGGGCAATGTGAGGCCTGCGACCGGCCCAACACCGTCGGGAGCTGCGTCCCGGTCACGGGAGATCCGGTGGGAGATCGGCGGCCTTGTGGGGAAGGCAACGTCTGCAGCGGGCGATGCAACGGCGGCAATCGCAAGGCCTGCACGATGCCCGGGGCGGGCACCCCGTGCGGCGCGCCGAGCTGCCTCGGTGATCACAGCGTGCCGGCGGGGAGCTGCGACGGCAGCGGCACCTGCATGAGTGCGCGCCCGGGGAGCTGTATCCCCTACACCTGCGACGAGCGGAGCGGGCAGTGCCTGACGTCCTGCAGCTCGGACGCGGAGTGCGCCGCCGGGAGCGTGTGCAACCTCGGCGCGGGTCGGTGCGTGGTGACGACCATGACGTGCAAAGACGCCACCACCGTCATCCACCCGGACGGCACCCTGGTCAGCTGCGCACCCTACCGCTGCGCCGCCGGCGCGTGCCGTGACGCGTGCGCGCTGCCCCTGGACTGCGCCGACGGCTTCACCTGCGAGACGGGAACCTGTGTCGAGGACCACGGCGGCAGCGCGGGGTCAGGCGGTTCCGGCGGGATCGCTGGCAGCGCGGGCTCCGCGGGCGGTGCCGGCTCTGCGGGCAGCGGCAGCACGAGGCCCGACGCGGGCGCTGGTGCGACCGCCGGAGGCGGCGGCAGCGGGGCCAGCGCTGACGACGGCGGCTGTGGCTGTCGCCTGCCTGGAGGCAGGACCAAGGAGCGTCGCGGGGCGGCGCTGGCCGGCCTGGCGCTGGCGCTCGGGGTCACCTGGCGCCGCCGACGGCGCGGGCTCGGCAAGCTGGCGGGGTGAGGAAGGTGGGCCGCTCGTGGTGCGTCCCTCTGGGCTCCCCCTGGCACGTCGCTCGAGCCCACCCCGGGCGACGGCGTCGCCGTCGCGCTCGACCCAGTCGAGCACGACCCTCCCCGCCGCCGCCGGTTGTGAGCGTGCGCCCGGGCTCGTAGCCTAGCGGGATGCCCCGTCCGTCCTCGAGGTTCCTCAGCGCCGCCGCTGCGCTCACGGCGCTCCTGCTCGCGGGGTGTGGCGCCACCGGGGAGAGCGCCGAGAGCCAACCCACGACCGCGCCCCGGGAGCCAGAGGCGGCGGCGCACGTCGGCAAGGACGCCGCGCTGGAGCGCGCCGCCTTCGTCCGCGCGCGCCAGCGCTCCGGGTCCGAGGACTCACGCTACTCGTTTGGCGCGGTGGAGGGGCTCGACGCGGCGCTCTACGCCGCCCCCCAGCCGCTCGGCTTCGCTGCGATGCTCGGCGCTGGCGCCGTGCGAGTCACCGGAGCCAGGCAGAGCTGGGAGCTGGCCCTCGAGGTGCACGGCTACGGTTGTGGTGAGCAGCGCGTGAGCGTGAGGCGCGCCGCCGCCCCTACCCTGGACGCACGGCAGCCAGGGCGCGCCCACTACCGCCACTCGTCGAGCGTGGGCCCGCTCGACGAGTGGTATCTGCTCGGGCCGCTCGGGCTGGAGCACGGGTTCACGATCGCCCGCTCGCCGTGCCCCGCGGCGAGCCCCACGCAGCAGCTCAGCGTGGAGCTCGGGATCGAGGGACTGACGCCAGTGCTGCGCGATCGGCCCGCCGCCGCCTCTCCGAGCGCGCCCGTCGGCGCCGTCATCGAGCTCGTGGACGCCGACGCCGTGCCACGAGCTTACTACAGCGACCTCTCCGTCGAAGACGCCACCGGGCGCGTGCTGCCCAGCCGCTTCGAGCTGGAGGGTCAGAAGCTGATCGTGCGGGTCGACGTCGCGCGCGCGACGTACCCAGTGCTCATCGATCCCCTGCTGTGGACGCTCACCACGGAGCTCGTCCCAGGCGACGTGAGCGCCAACGATTACTTCGGTCACGCGCTCAGCTTACGTGACGACCTGCTGCTCACGAGCGCGTTCGGCGCCGACTCCGGGCGCGGCAGAGTCTACCTCTATCGGCGCAGCGGTGAGGTCTGGAGCCTCGAGCAGCAGCTCAGCGTCGGCGGCGGCAACCCGAACGACTCCTTTGGATACGCGCTGAGCCTGCTCGGTGACGGCGCGCTGATCGCGGCGCCTGCCAGCGCGGGGAACCTGGGCGCGGTGCGCTTTTACAAGCTCGGGCCGGGCGGCCTGGGCTTGGAGCAGACCATCCCTGCCAGCAGCACCTCGGTGCGCAGCTTCGGCAACGCGCTGGCCAGCTCCGGGGCCAGCGCCCTCATCGCGGCACCGCTCCTCGGAGAGGTGTACGTCTACACGCGCGACGGTGACACCTGGACGAAGCAAGCGACGCTCACCGTCGCCGGCGTCCAAGCGAGCGACCAATTCGGGAGAGCCGTGGGCTTGGAGGGCGACACCGCGGTGATCGGCGCCTACGGCTCGAACGGCAACCAAGGGCGCGCCTACGTCTTCCGGCGCAGCGGCAGCTCTTGGTCGCTCCAGGCGACGCTGCAAGCCTCGGATCCGGCGCCGAACATGGATTTTGGGTTCTCCGTGGGGATCGCCAGCGGCACGGTGCTGGTCGGCGCGAGGCGCAGTGGGGGCAGCGTCGGTAGCGCCTACGTCTTCAGGTCTACTGGCAGCGCTTGGACTCAGCGCGCCCGTCTCACGTCAGGCTCCGTCGTCGGGGGGCAGTATTTTGGGCAATCCGTGGCGCTCTCCAGCGACGGCCGGGCTGCGGCCGTGGGGGCCTACGGTCTACAATCCATGTGTGGCGGGGTCTTCACGTTCGCGGAAACCAACGGGACGTGGACGCGCGAGCACCTGCTGCAGCCAGCGACGTGCGCCGTCACCAGCTCGCTCGGCTACTCGACGGAGCTCTCGGGGGTCTATCTGGCGACCGGCGCTCCGCTCACGAACGCCTCGGCTGGAGCCGTCCAGCTCTTCAAGTCCATCCTGACCGACGGCAGCCGCTGCACCAGCCCCGGCGATTGCAGCTCCGGCTTCTGCGTCGATGGGGTGTGTTGCAATCTCCCCTGCACGGAGCCCTGCGCAGCCTGCTCCATCGCGGCGGGAGCCGCCAATGACGGCGTCTGCGCCAGCGCCAGCGCCGGCTCGCCGGGGCGCCCGCCCTGCACGCCGCTGAGCTGTACCGGCCTCAGCCGGCAGTGCGCGCAGTGCACCAGCGATCTGCACTGCGTCGACGGAGACTACTGCGGCGCCGACGGAAACTGCCACCCAGGACGAGCCACCGGGGAGCGCTGCGCGGACGCTGCGCACGTCTGTCGGCAACCCGGCTGCCGGCTGTGTGCGTCCGGGCACTGCGTTGACGATGTCTGCTGCGCGGCCGCTTGTGACGGTCTGTGCGAGAGCTGTGCCGAGGCGCACACGGGAGCCGCGGACGGCACCTGCGCCCCCGTCGCGGCCGGGACGGATCCGAAGGCTCAGTGCGTCGACCCGCCTGCGAACTCTTGTGGCCCCGATGGCACCTGCGACGGCAACCGCCAGTGCCGCAGCGTAGCCCCTGTGGGCAAGCAGTGCGGGGACAGCGTGTGCGCGAACGGCGTGGTCTCGGGCAGCCAATGCAATGGCGCGGGCGCCTGCCGGCAGCAGGCCACCGCGAGCTGCTCACCGTACCGCTGTGATCCGAGCGGAGATGCGTGCCGGACGGCGTGCGCGTCCAGCGCAGACTGCATCGATCAATACTACTGTGACGCTGCTGGGCGCTGCCAGTCTCAGAAGGACACGGGCCTCACATGCCTCAACAACGCGGAGTGCCGCTCGGGCCACTGCGTCGACGGCGTCTGCTGCGAACAGAGCTGTGAGGGTCAGTGCGAGGCCTGTAACCGACCGGGCAGCTTGGGGCGCTGCGTCGCGGTCGTCGGGGCGCCAGCAGGGGGTCGTCAGCCGTGTGACGGCGTGGGTGACTGCGCGGGCGCCTGTAACGGCGGCGACCGCGACCGCTGCGTGATGCCACGCTCGGGGACGAGTTGCGGACAGGCGCGCTGCAGCGGCGACACCAGCATCCCCAGCGGGCTGTGCGACGGCGCTGGCGCTTGCGCGGTGGCGAGCGGGCGGCGCTGTCACCCGTACGGCTGTGACGACGCCAGCGGGCTGTGCCGCACCGGCTGCAGAGGCGACGGCGACTGCGCGGCGGGGAACGTCTGTCACCTGAGCCTCGGGAGCTGCGTCGCCGACGGCAACCGCTGCAAAGACGCTCACACGGTGGTGAGCCCCGATGGCACCGAGACGAGCTGCGCTCCGTACCGCTGCGCTGCCGGGCAGTGCCGCGACACCTGCGCCAGTGAGCTCGAGTGCGCCGATGGCTTCCGCTGCCGGGCCGGCACCTGCGAGGTCCGCGAGCCGAACGACGCCGGCGACGGCGGCGCCCAGGACGCTGGCGACAGCGGCGCCCGAGACGCCGGGCCCCGGGAGCGAGCGAGCGCTGACGACGGCGGCTGCGCGTGCAGCGGCGCCCCGAGACGAGCGGGCTCGACGCCGCTGAGCGCCTCGCTCTTCGCGCTCACGCTGGCGCTCGGCGCGGCGCGCCGCCGCCAGCACCGAGCGAGCGCTCGTCCCTGACGAGGCCCTCGACCCGCCTCGCGGCTGCACCACGCGCGCGCCGCCGCCTCGCGCGACACCACCCCTCCGGCGCGGCGGGTACGGGACCCCTTTGGCGCGCCCTGTGCGTGCGTCCCGTGCGCTCTCGAGGCGGAGCGGGCTCAGCGGGGCGTCCACTGGACGTGAAAGCGCCACCGACCCGGCGCGACGAGCGCGAAGCGCGTTGGCCTGGGCGTGCGCCCGAGCAGCTCGATGATGGCGTCGCTCCAGCCCGCGATGAGCTCAGGGACGCCCTCCGGTAGCTGAGGGTCCTCCAGCTCCCCGACCAGGTGGTGCTCCGCGCTCTCCACGACCGTGAAGCGGCCCGCGCTGCTCTGGCGCGACCAGACGCTCGCGGCTCTGCCGAAGACCATCGCGGGCGAGGCGAACTTCAAGAACATGCGGTAGACGACGTTGAGCTGATACCGCGCCGCGAGCCGACCGAGCTCGCGGAGATCACAGCCCGCCGCCGGGCCCAGCTCATCCACCTCGCGCAAGAGCGCGTGCAGGTGCGACCGTGGATACCAGTGATGGGCGAAGAGGGGTTGCGCGAACAATGCCCGGGAGTCCGCCGGCAAGCGGCGCTCGATCGCCTCCCAGAGCCGGGGCTGCGCTTGCTTCAGCGGCTCGACGTAGGACAAGTACGTCATCCCCTTGATCTCCGCGCCGTCCAGCATCCGCCGTGATGCTGCGCTCTCGGCGGCGCCGCGACGAGCGCCGCAACCCCGGGGCGCCAGGGAGGCGGGGTGGCGGGCGCCCTGGGGCGACCGTGCGGCGCCCCGACCTGCGCTAGAGTCGCGCCTCGAGATGTTCACCACCGTTCAGCAGCTCCGTGTCCTCGTCACTGGCGCCTCCCGTGGAGTGGGCGCCTTCCTCGCTCGTGGCCTGGCCCGGGAGGGCGCCGCGCTAACGCTGGTGGCGCGCGACGCCTCCAGGCTGGAGCGCGTCGCCGAGGACTGTCGCGCGCTCGGCGCCCAGGCGCGCGTCCTCCCCGCGGACGTCTGCCTCGCGCGTGAGCGTGAGCGGCTCGTGGACGAGGCCGGGGAGCTCGACGTGCTCGTCAACAACGCCGGCGTCGAGATCACCAAGCGCCTCGTCGATCAGACCGCAGAGGAGGTGCGCGCGCAGATCGAGACCAACCTCGTGGCGCCGCTGGAGCTGACGCGCCTGGTGCTGCCGGGGATGATCGCCCGGGGGCGCGGCGTCGTGGTGGGCGTCTCCAGCATGTCTGGGAAGATCGCCACGCCGTACAACGCGGTCTACGCTGCTACCAAGCACGGGCTCAACGGGCTGTCGGCGTCGCTCGACGTAGAGCTGGAGGGCACGGGCGTGCACGTGGGCGTCGTGTGCCCGGCGTTCATCGCGGACTCCGGCATGTGGGCGGACACGGGCCTCGAGGCGCCGGCCCTGGCGCGGGAGGTGCCGCAGCGGCGCGTGCTCGAGGGCGTGCTGCGCGTCATCCGGGGTGAGGGCGAGGTGCTCGTCACCGCCGGTCCTACCCGCCCGCTGCTCGCGCTGCGCGAGGTGTTCCCGGCGGTGGAGCGGCGCGTGCTGCGCGCCATGGGCGTCACCGCCACGCTCGCGGCCCGCGCCGCGCGCCTCAAGTGACCTGGTACCCAGCGTGCTCGGGGTCAGCCGCGCGGGTCACGCGCGGCTGTCGGAAACTAGACGGCCGCGCGCGATGCGCTTATGCCAGGGTGGCTGGAGGTCCGTATGTCGCTTCGTTCCGCACGTCTCGTCTGGTCGTTCCCCATCGCGCTCTCGGCCATCGTCGCAGCCTGCGGCGGCGCTCAGCCGGCGGCGGAGGCTCCCCCGTCCTCCGACGCGCCCACGTCCCCTGCGCTCCCCGAAGGCCCCGAGGCGAGCAGTCCTGAGGGCGCCGAGGCGGCGCCCAGCTGGGCGAGCCTCAAGACCTTCGAGGAGAAGAGGGCGTTCATGGGCGAGCACGTCATGCCCGCCATGACGCCCGTGTTCCAGGGCTTCGATGCGCAGCGCTACGCGAAGTTCACCTGCATGAGCTGCCACAAGACGGGCGCGCAGGAGGGCTCCTTCAAGATGCCGGATCCGGGGCTCCCGAAGCTCTCGCCAGCGGACTTCGAGAAGCTGCCGAAGGAGAGCCCCAAGGTGTTTCAGTTCATGGCAGAGCATGTCACGCCAGAGATGACGAAGGTGCTGGGCGCCACCCCCTACGATCCTCAGACCCACCAGGGCTTCGGCTGCGGCAACTGCCACGTCATCGGCGGCTGAGCGGCCGCAGCTTGGGCTCCCGGGGCCGCGCGGGGCCCCGGGAGCGGCCCGCCGTGTCAGCGCCCCCTGCGTGGCGCCGCCACGTCACGGCCGAGCGCGTGAGCCAGCTTCACCCGCGCCACGCGCGCGTCCACGTGTGCGTTGACGTGCTCGAGGCGGGACTGCAGCAGCGCGGTCTCGGCGTCCATCACCTCGGTGGCCGTGGCGCGCGCAGCGTTGAAGAGCTCACGGCGGACGCGGTAGGCCTCTTCGGCCGCGGCCAGGCCACGCTGGGTGGTCTGCACGGCGACGTCCGCCTCGCGCGCGGCCTGGTAGGCCGCGAGCACCTCGAGCCGCAGGCCGTCGGAGAGCGCCGCGCGCTGGGCCTCGATGGCCTCGGCCTTGGCGTTCAGGCCGGCCGCGACGGGCGCGGCGGTGCCGATGTCGTTGGGTGACCAGCTGAGCTGGAGCGACACGTCCCAGGTGGCGTTCCACTTGTCCGAGGCGGGCTGGAAGCGCTGGTTGGGGTTGGCGTAGGTGTAGTTGCCCGCGGCGTCGAGGCGCGGCCAGTTGCCGGCCGACACCGAGCGGCTCTGCTGGCGCAGTGAGTAGGCCGTCTGCTCGAGCGCGCGGATCTCCGGGCGCTGCCGCACGGCCTCCGCGTACAGCTCCGTCGGCTTCTGCTTGGCGATGGGCGGCAGGGGCGCGAGCAGATCTTCGCCGAGCTGGTAGGCGCCCTCTGCTTCGTCGTGCATCCGCGTGCGGAGCTGATCTTCCATGATGGTCGCGGCGTTGGTGGCGCGCTCCACCAGCAGCTCCGCCGCCGCGACCTGGCTCTCGGCGCGCATCACGTCGGCCTTGGAGGCGCGCGCGACGCTGAAGGCCACCTTCACGTCCTTGAGGTGCGAGCCGGCCTGCGCCAGGGCCTGCTCCGCGAGCACCACCTGCAGCTTGGCGCGGGCCCAGGTGTAGTAGGCCAGCTTGGCGTCCGAGCCAGCGGTGGCGCGCGCCGCGAGGGCCTGGAGCTTGGCGGCCTCCCGCGAGCGGCTGGCCGCGGTGTAGCTCTGGGAGAGGCGCAGCAGGTAGTCGCTGATGGGGACCGCGAGGCTCGCCTGCAGCGTGTACTGATCGAGGATGATGGGGAAGGCGAAGCGGAAGGGGATGAGCGGCTGCGTCGGCGAGGGGACGAAGGGTTGCCCCGCGGGCGCCATCGTCCCGGTGAGGTTGAAGCCGCCGCCGAAGCTCGGCGCGTCGATGTCGCTCAGGCGGGTGTAGCGGCCGACCAGGGTGAGCCGCGGGAAGAAGGCGACGACGGCGCGGTCGAGCTCCGTCTCGGCCGCCGCCACCTCGGCGTCCTTGGCGCGCGCCTCGCGGCTGGTGGAGGAGGCGCGCTGCCCCACCTCGGCCGCGGTGAGCCCCCCGCTCCGGCCCATGGCGGCGCTCAGCTTCGTGTCGATGGTGGGCGCGTCGGTCTGGGGTGCGGGCGCCGCCGCGGCCGCCGGCGTGGCGGCGCTCGGCGGCGCGTCGGCGGGGTCGCCCGGCGCGGGGGCTGGCGTCTGGGCCTGCGCGTCGAGGCTAGCGAGGGCGGCGCCGAGGATCAGGGTGGCGCGGAGCAGAGGGGGGGTACGCAGCATGAGTGACCTCTTGGGAGAGTGGGGCGTGGGGGTGCGCCCAGGAGCCCTAGCACCGGGCGCAGCAGCGTGAAAACGCCCACTGCGGCGAGACACCTCGGGGGGCGCCGGGCTAGGCTCCCGGGCCATGCCTCCTCAGGTGACGCAGCGTCCAAGGGCGAGCACGTGAGCCGCCCGTCGCGCGCCTCGCGCGCTACGACGAGCGCCGCGCGCCCGGGCCGAGCCGCGCCGTCACCGCTGCGCCGTAGCGATAGCGCGGCGGCGGAGCCTCGGCCGCGCCCCGGCGAGCCGGGCTGGCAGCAGCGCCGCGAGCGGCGCGCCCTCTCGCACGTCGGCGGGCCCATCGAGCTCGAGGGCGGCGACGCGCGGGAGCGCGCGGCGCTGCAGCAGGCGCTCGGGGTCAGCGCGGACGAGGCGCGGGTCATGCGCCACGTGCACGGCTTTCACAGCTATCCAGCGCGGCTGCACCCAGACACCGCCGCCGCGCTCATCGGCGCGCTCGCGCCGCCACGCGGCAGCGTGCTGGATCCGTTCAGCGGCAGCGGCACCGTCGCCGTGGAGGCGCGCCTGGCCGGTCGGCGCGCCCACGGCAGCGACGTCAACCCGCTGGCCGTGGAGCTGGGGCGGCTCAAGACCAGCCGCGTCGGGCCGGCCGAGCTCGAGCGCCTGGCGGCGCACGTGGCCGCGGTGGTGGAGCACGCCGAGCAGCGCCGCGCCGCTCGCGCGGGGCCGAGCCGGCCCTACGGCCCCGAAGATCGGGAGCTGTTCGACGTGCACGTGCTGCTCGAGCTGGACGGCCTCCGCAGCGGCATCGAGCGCATCACCGCGGAGGGCTCGCGCCGCGCGCTGGCGCTGGTGCTGTCCTCGCTGCTCACCAAGCTGAGTCGCAAGCCCGGTGACACCATCGAGGGCCAGGCGCCCCGCCGCTTGGCGGCCGGGCACGCTACCCGGCTGTTCGCGGGCAAGGCCGCGGAGCTGTCACGACGGCTGGCGAGCTTCGCGGAGCTGCTGCCGCGCGGCGCGCCGCTCGCCAGCTTCGAGCTCGAGGACGCCCGCGCGCTCCGCGCCGTACCGGACGCCAGCGTGGATCTGGTGCTGTGCTCGCCCCCGTACCCCGGGGTGTACGACTACCACGCGCACCACGCGCTGCGCCTGCGCTGGCTCGGCCTCGAGGACGAGCGCTTCGTGCGGGAAGAGATCGGCGCCAAGCGCCGCCTGGCGCGGCTGGACCACGACGTCGCGGTGGAGCAGTGGCGCCGCGAGTTCGGCGCGGTGCTGCGCGCCGTCCGCGCCAAGCTCACCGCGCAGGGGCGCGCGGTGTTCGTGCTGGCGGACAGCGCGCTCGGTCGCCGCGCGCTGCGGGCGGACGAGCTGATGCGAGCGCTCGCGGCGCGCGAGGGCCTGCAGCTCGTGGCGCGCGCCTCGCAAGCACGCCCGCATTTCCACTTGCCCACCCAGGCCGTCTTCGAGCGTCAGCCCAAGCGGGAACACGTCTTGGTGCTCGCCCGCGGTGAGGCGGCGCCGCTCAAGGGGCGAGCATCGCGTACCGGCCCCTGAAGTAGGCGAGCGGCTGGCCTGGGCGGGTCCCCGCGCTCAGCAGCTCTCCGATGAAGACCTCGTGATCGCCGGCCGGGTGCCGCTGCCAGACGCGGCACTCGAGCCAGCCGAGCGCCTCCGGGAGCAGCGCGCAGCCGGTCTCGGGCCCCCGCTCGATCTCGAGGCCTTGGAAGCGATCCGCCTCGTCCCCGGCGAAGCGCCGTGACAGCTCCGCTTGATCTTGGCTCAGCAGGTTGACCGCGAACACCCCGCTGTCGCAGAGCGCGTCGAGCGCCGAGGCGCCGTGGCTCAAGCAGACGAGGCAGAGCGGGGGCGCCGCCGAGACCGAGCAGAAGGCCGTCACCGTGAGCCCGAGCGGGCGCCCTCCCGCGTCGCGCGTGGTCACCACCGTCACCCCCGCCGCAAAAGACCCCATCACGGCGCGAAATTGCTCGTCACTCAGGCTCACGGCCCGGACCATGCCGCAGCCCGGTCGGGCGAGCGAGCCCAATTCAGCCGCTCGGAGCTGGACCGAGCTTCCGCTATGCTCGCGGGCCCGCGCGATGCCCGCCACGTCGACCTCCCCCGCCCGTCTGCTCACCCCCCTGGGGGGGGTGGGGCGCTCCAGCATGGAGCTGTTCGCCACCGTGGGTGGCATGGGCGTGCTGCTCTGGCAGGTGCTGACCAGGACCGTCCGCCTGCGCCTGGATTTCGACGAGCTGCTCTACAACCTAGAGAAGATGGCCCTCCGCTCCATCCCGCTGGTCGCGGTGACCGCCGTCTTCGCAGGCGGCATCATGGTCATCCAAGCCGCGCCCACCGTGCAGCGCCTCGGGGCCCATGGGCTGCTCGGCTGGGGCGCCGGTTTCGGCATCTTGCGCGAGATTGGCCCGCTGCTTTGCGCCTTGATGCTCAGCGGCCGCGTGGGCGCCAACAACACGGCCGAGCTGGGCACCATGGTGGTCACCGAGCAGGTGGACGCGCTGCGCGCGCTGGCCATCGATCCGCTGAGCTACCTCATCGTGCCGCGCTTCCTCGGCATCGTGCTCACGCTGTTCTTGAGCATCGTCTTCACGGACGTCTTGGCCCTTCTCGGGGCGGCCGTCGGGGGAGAGCTCATCTTGGGGGTGAGCACCGTCACCTTCTACAACGGGCTCACCGGCGGGCTGCTCAACGCCTCGGACGTGGTGCACGGGGTGGTCAAGAGCGTGGTGTTCGGGGTCATCATCGCGCTCACGAGCTGTCAGTTCGGCATCACCACCAGCGGCGGCGCTCCGGGCGTCGGCCGCAGCGTCAACGCGGCGGTGGTCATGAGCGCCACGGGCATCTTCCTCTCCGACTACCTGGTGTCCTTTGCCATCAGCTGAGCTGCTCGAAGAGGGCGCGGCGCCCCCTCGCGGGCCGCTCCGTCAGCTCGGCGCGCTCGCCATCGAGCAGTGGCGCACCTGGTTCGACGTGTACTCGGTGTTGGTCAAGACCCTGTACTACTGCGTCAAGGGGGTGCGGGTGCCGGGCGCGGTGCTGCACAACGCCTTTGAGATCGGCAACCGCTCGCTGCTGTTCCTGAGCGTCGTGATGGGCTTTCTGGGGATGATCTTCGTCTACCAGACCGGGCTGCAGAACCAGCGGGTGGTGCCCGATCTCTCCCTGCTCGGCGCGACGTACCTACAGCTCCTGGTGCGCGAGCTGGCCCCCACCATCACCGCCCTGATGCTCGCCACCCGCGTCGGCGCTGGCATCGCGGCGGAGCTTGGCTCCATGATGGTGACGGAGCAAATCGACGCGCTGCGGATGTGCGCGGCAGACCCCGTGGACTACCTGGTCAAGCCTCGCTTCCTCGCCAGCCTGTTGATGATGGCGGTGCTCGCCATGGTCTCGGGCTCGGTGGCCTGGGGTACCGGCATGCTGACGGCGCAGGTGTTCTTCAGCGTCACTCCCGCCACCTTCTCCAACTTCACGCTGCTCGGTATCGGGGACGTGGTGGCGGCGGCCCTCAAGTGCCTGGCCTTCGGCGCCGCGGTGCCCATCGTCAGCGCGCAGTCTGGCTTCAACACCTTCGGCGGCTCGGAGGGCGTGGGCTGGGCCACCACGCGCGCCGTCGTCAACAGCAGCCTCGCGGTCATCGTGCTAGATTTCTTCATTGGCGGGGCCTGCCAGCTCATTTTCGGCGGTTGAGCGCGCGAGGGCAGCGTCTCCATGCGCGTGGCGCTACGCTCGGGTCCGTGACCACCGCCGAGTACCAGCTCTTCGAGACGCCGCTCGGGCGTTGCGGCATCGCGTGGAGTGACGAGGGCATCGTCGCGGTGCAGCTGCCAGGGCGCAGCGACGAGCTCACCATCGCGCGCCTGCTCGAGCGCGCACCCGACGCGCGGCCGCGCGGTGGTCGCGCGCACCCCGACGTCACCGCGCTCCAGGCGATGCTCCGCGGTGAGCCGCGCACCCTGCAGGAGCTGAAGCTCGACCTGCGCGGGGTGCCGGAGTTTCACCGGCGCGCGTACGTCGCGGTGCGGCAGGTGGCGCCCGGTGAGACCATCAGCTACGGCGAGCTGGCGCGCCGGCTGGGCTCGCCGGGTGCGGCGCGCGCGGTGGGTCAGGCGATGGCAAAAAACCCCTTCGTCCTCGTGGTGCCCTGTCACAGGGTGATGGCGGCCAAGCAGGGCTTCGGGGGCTTCTCGGCGGAAGGGGGGCTGACCACGAAGCTGCGGCTGCTCGAGCGGGAGGCGGGCAAGCGCGAGCTCACCGCGGAGCCCAAGCCCTTCGACTGGGACTTCGCGGCCGCGGCCGGAGCCCTGGCGGCCTCACACCGCAAGCTGGCTCGGCTCATCGAGCGCGTGGGGCCGCTCCAGCTCGAGCGTGAGCCGACGCACAGCCTCTTCGAAGCGCTGGTGCGATCCATCGTCCACCAGCAGCTCTCCACCAAGGTGGCGCGCGTCATCCACCAGCGCGTGCGGGAGCTCGCCGGCGCCGAGCTGACGGCGGAGCGCCTGGAGCGGATCTCGGACGCCGCGCTACGCCAAGCGGGGCTCTCCCAGAGCAAGCTGCTGTCGCTGCGCGATCTGCAGCGGCAGCAGCAGGCGGGCAGGCTGCCCAGCTTGAGTCAGGCGCTGCTGCTCAGCGACGAGGCGCTCGTCGAGCGGCTCACCGAGGTGCGCGGCATCGGGCGCTGGACGGTGCAGATGCTGCTGCTCTTTCTGTTGGGGCGCCCTGACGTCTGGCCCGTGGACGATCTTGGCGTCCGCAAGGGCTACGCGCTCTGCTTCGGGGAGCGGGAGCTGCCCACGCCGAGCGCGCTCCAAGCGCGCGGGCGGCGCTGGTCTCCCTACCGCAGCGCGCTCAGCTGGTACTTGTGGCGGGCGACCGAGCTCGACTGGCCGGCGCGCCGCGGCCTCAAGGCACCAGCGTCTTGAGGGAGTCTACCGCGTGGACGGGCGCCAGCTCCCCCTTCATGAGGTGGCTGATGGCGGTGAACACCAGGCGGTGCCGCGCCAAGGTGTTCAGCCCCTCGAAGGCCGGTGACACCACCTCGATGGTGAAGTGGCCAGCGCGCCCGCTGGCGGTGCAGCGGGCGTCCTGGATGCTCGACTCGACGGCCTCACGGATGGCCGCGAGGACGTCACCCTGAAAATCCGTTCGATGGTTGGGGTGGTGCGACATGGTAGAGCCTTGCTGACCGAGGGCGGGTGAGGACGGTGGGAGAGCAGCTCACTCGGGAGCGGCTCAGGGAGCCTTGACGCTGGCGGGGTCGTTGGGGTTGTCCAGCCGAAACCCTTGGGCCGAGCCGGCCTTGACGTAGTCGATGACGAGGCCGTCGGCGCGGCGCGCGCTGCTCGGGCTCATGTAGACGGTGAGCGCGCCCGCGTCGATCGCCAAGTCATCGGGCCCTTGGGGGCCAAAGAAGAGATCATTTTGGAACTGGGGATCGATCTCCAGGTGAAGCACGTCCGAGCCATCCGAGGCAGCCGCGAAGGCCTCGCTCGCCGCCGGCGTGATGCGGATCTGCGGGAGGCGGCTGGGCGGGGCGGGCGGCGCCGTGGTGGCGAGGAGCTGCTGCAGGGACCCATCGGCGGCCATCTCCTTGACGATGTCAGCGCCTCCGATGAACTCCCCCTTGACGTAGAGCTGAGGGATCGTGGGCCACCCTGACAGCTCCTTGATCCCTTCGCGGACCTCGGGATCCGCCAGCACGTTGATGGTCTCGAAGCTGGCGCCCACCTCTTTGAGGACGCCGACGATGGAGGCCGAGAAGCCGCATTGCGGAAAGTGGCGGTTGCCCTTCATGTAGAGCACCACGTCGGTCGATTGAATTTGCGCGTTCAGCTTGGCGCGGACGGCGTCGGAGAGGGGCATGGCCCCCTCCCGTGACACAGATCATGGACGTCTTCAAGTGCGGGCCTGGGGCGCGGCGGCGGCGTGGGGGCGCCACGCGCGCCGCGCGGCTGGCTTCGGACGACGACTCGTGCGACACCGTGGAGCGCGATGGCGACCCTCTACCTGAAGCAGCTCTTGCTCGGACGCGACGTGGGGCGAGGCGACCCGGTGGCGCGGCAGATGCAGAATTTCGTCTACCTCGTCGGAGATCGAGACGCGGGCGAGTGTCTGGTGACCGATCCCGCGTGGGACATCCAAGGGATCTTGGACGTGGCGCACGCCGACGGCATGCGCGTCGTGGGGGCGCTGGCGACGCACTACCACCCGGATCACGTGGGCGGCAGCCTCTTCGGCTTCACGGTGGAGGGGCTCGCGCGCTTGATGGAGCTGAACCCCTGCCCGGTCCACCTGCACAAGCTCGAGGCGGACGGCGTACGGATCGTCACGGGGCTCTCCGCCAGTGATCTGGCGCTCCATGAGGGGAACGATCGGATCGGCGTCGGCGGCGTGGAGGTGGAGCTCTTGCACACGCCTGGTCACACCCCCGGCTCGAGCTGCTTCAAGGTGAACTCCGCCCTGCTCGCCGGGGACACGCTCTTTCTCCAGGGCTGCGGCCGGGTCGATCTGCCGGGGGGAGACGCTGCGGAGATGCAGCGGACGCTCTCTGAGCGGCTCAGCCGCCTGGCCGACGACGTGGAGCTCTACCCCGGGCACGCCTACGGTGGAGAGCACGCGAGCCTCGGCGTGGTGCGCCGCACCAACCCGGCCCTGGGCTAGTCGCTCGGGGGCGGCGCGCCGCGCCAGCGCCGGCGCCGAGGCTCAGGGGCAGGGACGCAAGATCTTCAGGCCGTCCACCTCCACCTCGCACATGCGCTGGGTGGGCTTGGTGGTGGTGGGCTTGGTCTTGCCGGGCAGCGGCCCGGGCGCGGGCGCGGCCGACAGCGTGATGGTCACGCGCTGATCATTGGTGGCCAGCACCTTGGCCGTGCCGCGCTGCCGCCCCTTGGTGGCCTCGAGCTCGAAGCTCTCGTCCGGGTTGGCCAACACCTCGCAGGGGGTGGTGTCGCAGACCTGAAAGCCGTTCTTGGTGACGATGGCGTCCGCCGGCTCGCTGACGACGTCGATCTTGATCTTGTTGGGGGCGGGGGTGACCGACGCGACGGGCGCGACCGACGCGCTGGGCTCGGCGGTGGCGGTGGTCACGACCGCGGGCGCTTCGCTGGCGGTGGCGGTGGCCACGGGATCCGTCGAGGCCGTGGCGCCCGGCTCCGCGGCTCCCGCGGAGCCCTTCATGGCGAAGGCCGCGGCGCCGCCTCCCACGAGCAGCAGCGCCGCCAGGCCGACCCAGAGCCCTGCCTTCGAGGAGCCCTTGCCAGGCAGGCCCGCCACCGTCTCTGCGCCAAGCTGCGTCCCGCTGCGCTCCGCGGCGGTGGCGGCCGTGCTCACCAGGGTGCCCGGCGCCCCGGCCATGGGCTCGACGAACTGCGCCTGCGTGCCTTGTAGGGGCGATGGAGGCGGCGGGCTCGACTGGCCTGGCGTGGCCGGCGCCAGGTGGGGGGCGTACTGGCTGACGAGCCCCTCGGCGATGGAGCCGTGGACGGTGAGCGGCGCCATCCCGCTGCCCTCAGGGGTGGCGAGGATGGCCTGCGAGAGCTCTTGCATGGACTGGAAGCGCTCTTCCGGCTTCTTGACCAGCGTGCGCAGGATGAGCGCCTCGAACTCCGGCGACAGCGCGAGCTCCGGCGCGATGCTGCGCATGGGGGGCGCGGCGTCGTTCAGGTGCGCGGCCAGCACCGCCATGAAGGTCTCGCCCGTGAAGGGGACGGCCCCCGTGAACATCTCATACAAAATGATGCCGACGGCGTAGATGTCGACGCGGTGGTCGGCCTTCTTCCCGGCGGCTTGCTCGGGCGCCATGTACTCCGGCGTGCCGAAGATCATCCCCGTCTTGGTGAGGCGGCGGCGCTGGGGTTGGCTGGCGGCGGCCTCCTCCGCCGTGCGGAGCTGCGCGATGCCAAAGTCGACGATCTTCACGATCTCTTCGCCGTCCGCGGTGCGCTGGAGAAAGACGTTCTCCGGCTTCATGTCGCGGTGGACGACGCCCTTGCTGTGCGCCGCGCTGAGCGCCCGGCAGATCTGCAGCGCGATGCGGACGCCCCGCTCCGGGCTGAGCACGCGCTGCTGCTCCAGCTCCACCGCGAGGTCGTGCCCCTCGAGGAATTCCATCGCGAGGAAGAAGCAGCCGTTGTCGAGCTGGCCAAAGTCGAACACGTCCAGCACGTTGGGGTGCTTGATGCGCGAGGCGCTGATGGCCTCCTGCTGGAAGCGGGTGACGATGTCCGGCTTCTCGCTGTACTCCCGCTTGAGGACCTTGAGCGCCACCTTCTTCTCGATGGCCTCGTGCTCGGCGAGGTACACTTGCCCCATCCCACCCTCCCCCAAGGGCTTGATGACGCGGTAGCGGCCCGCGACGAGCGTGCCAAGGAGGGGGTCGGTTGACGGATCCATGCTGGGAGCGCGGTGAGGCCCGAGCCGGGCGCCGTCAACTCTAGCCAAGGGCCCGCTGCATCGCCACTGCCGAACGGGTCCCGAATGCTGATACGCTAGCCCGTCCGATGATCGTCGTGATGGATGAGGACGCTCCGCCCGCCACCATTTCTTCGGTGGAGGCCTATCTTTCCCGTGCAGGCTTCGAGGTGCAGCGCCTCAGCGGTCACCATCGGACGCTGCTCGGCGTGATGGGCGACGTCAGCGAGCAAGACTACGCAGCGGTGCGAGAGCTCCCTGGCGTGAGCGACGCGATGCGGGTGAACGAGCCCTACCGCTTGGCGTCCCGGCGCTTCAGCGGCCGCAGCACCGTCGTCGACGGCCCGTGGGGCAGCATCGGCGGTGAGCGGCCCTGGCTCGCGCTCGAGCCGGTCGGGCTGTCCATGGCGCACCTCGGTGACGAGCCGCCGCCGTCGGCGCAGCTCCGCTACGAGGTCGCAGCGGGGCGCCCCTTCGACGCCGCCGTCGTGCGGACGCGAGCCTACCCCGAGACGGTCGGGGCGCTGACCTGCTTGTCCCTGCACCCGCTGGCGGCGCCTCGCTACGCGGTGAGGTTCGTCGAGCGCGGGCCGAGCTGGGGCGCCAACCAGTGGATCGGCGCGGCGGAGCGCGAGCTCGAGCGGGGCGAGACGGTCGTGCTGCTCGAGGCGGGGGGTGAGTACCCGAACGGCGCGCGAACGCTGGAAATCGCCGCCATCGCGCGGGCCAAGCAGCGCACGCACTTGCCCATCGTGGTGGACGCCGCCACCATCGCGCAGCGCGCGCGCTATGTCCCCGCCGTGGCGCGGGCGGCCATCGCCGCCGGCGCCGACGGCGTGATGCTGCGCACCTGGGTGGGGCCCGAGGCGGAGCTACCCCGGGTCGCCGCCACCCTGAGCTGGGCGCACGCCGTGGAGCTCGGGGAGGAGCTCCGTCAGATCGCGGCTATCGTGCGGCGCCCCTGAGTGGCCCCGCGGGTGGATGGACCAGGCTTTGCTATACTCCAGCCCATGAGGAAGCTGTGGTGGCTCGGCTTGACCCTAGCGCTCGGCGCGCTCGGCGCTTGCGGGCTCAATCCCCAGCCGGAGCCGCCCTCGGGTGACTTCGGAGGCCAGGGCGGGCGCGCGGGGGCGAACACAGCGGACGCCGGCGGTGGGCGAGCTGGTAGTGCTGGGAGCGTCGGCCAGGAGGACGGCGGAGACGGCGCGACGCCGCAGGTCGAGGGCGGCGCGGGCGCCGACGCCAGCGATGGCGGAGCCGCGGGGACGGGCGGCACGGGCGGAGGCGCCAGCGGGGCGAGCGGCGCCAGCGGGGCGAGCGGCGCCAGCGGGGCGAGCGGCGCCAGCGGGGCGAGCGGCGCCGGCGGGGCGAGCGGCACCGGCGGGGCGGCGGGAGTGGGCGCGGGCGCTGGCGTCGATGCTGGTGGGGACGCCGCGGCAGGCGCCGGAGCCGGCGGTGGTGCGGGGCACGACGGAGGCTGAGGGCTGGCACACTCTGGCACAATCTCGGCCTGAGCGATCAGAGCCGCCCGCCGCGCAGCGTCCGTGCGGGCGGGTGGGGTAGCGCTGGACGCCCCTACGCGCCCCACGTATCTGAGGGGGATGCCTTGGTCTTCGTGGTGTGCGCGGCGGCTCCCCCTCGTGGCGGTGCTCGGGCTGCTCGGGTGTGGTGCGGAGGACACGGCGCAGCAGCGCCTGGAGCCCCCGCGGCCCCTCACCGTGATGACCTACAACGTCATGTGCTCCTTCTGCGACCAGGGCTACGACCGCTGGGAGCAGCGCCTGCCCTACTTGGGCGACACCTTCACGCGCTACGACGCGGACCTCTACGGCCTCCAGGAGCTGACGCCACTGGCTGGAGAGGTAGAGCAGATCCAGGCCTTGCTGCCGGACCACGACCCGGTGTTCTATGGCCCGGAGGGCGAGGTGCGCTATCCGGACGCGCTCATCATGTTCCGGCGCTCGCGCTTCGAGCTGCTGGAAGAGGGGAGCTACTGGCTGAGCCCCACGCCGGACGTGGCCAAGTCCACGGGCTTCGCCAAGCCGCAGCTGGCCCGCCTCGTCGTGTGGGCGAAGCTCAGAGACCGCGCGGGCGGGCGTGAGCTGTATTTCGCCACCACGCACTTCGACAACAACCAGCCGAGCCAGGCGATGAGCGCGCCGCTGGTCAAAGAGCGCACGGCGCCCTTCGAGGAGCGGATGCCGGTGGTGGTCGTCGGAGATTTCAACTCCAAGCCGAGCACCGAGGCGTTTCAGACGCTGACCGGGGACGCGGGAGGCTTTCGCTTCGTCGACTCCCAGAGCATCGCCGAGCAGTGGTCGGTCGGAGGCAATCAGCAGCCCAAGCCGGACTACGAGCTCGCCGACCGCATCGATCACATCTTCGTGGCTGGCCAGGGGGTCGCCTGGAAGGCCACGAGCTGGGTCGTGGACCTCTCCACCTACGGCCCGAACCAGCTCCCGCCCTCCGACCACTACTCCATGACGGCGACGCTCGAGTACTGAGCCATCACCGAGCCGGTGACGGGCTACTCGGGCTCCGAGGCGAGGGCGCTCGCCTCCTGACGCGACACGACCACGGCCGCCACCAGATCGCCCGTGACGTTGAGGGTGGTCCGGCACATGTCGAGGAAGCGATCGACGCCCAGGATGAGCCCGATGGCCTCCGGGGGCACGCTCACCAACCCCAAGATGAGCGCGATCACCGGGAGCGAGCCCGCCGGGACGCCGGCCGTGCCGATGCCCCCCAAGATGCAGATCAGCATCACCAGGAGCTGCTGACCCAGCGCGAGCTCCACCCCGAAAAACTGAGCCAAGAACAGCACCGTGACGCCCTCGAAGAGGGCCGTGCCGTTCTGGTTGGCGGTCGCCCCCACGGTGAGCACGAAGCGCGAGACCCGGCGCGGCAGCTTCAGCTCTTCCTCGGCGACGCGCAGGGCCGTCGGCAGCGTGGCGTTGCTGGAAGCCGTGGAGAAGGCCATGACGATGGCCTCTTGGGCGCCGCGGAAGAACGTGAGCGGACGCATGCCTCCGAGGTATCGGACGGACAGGGAGTACACCACGAAAAAGTGGAGGCCGAGCGCCAGCAGCACGACCCCCACGTAGCTGGCCAGCTTGGCGAGGAGCCCCCAGCCGAAGAGCGCAGCCAGGTTGAAGACCAGGCAGGCCACGGCGACGGGTGCCAGCCGGATGACCCAGTCGATGAGCTTCATGGAGACGTCGAAGAGCCCAGCGATCACCTCCGTGAGCCGCTCCGCCGCGGCGGTCTTGGTCGTCACCAGCCCGACCCCGAACAGGGTGGCGAAGAACATCACGGCGAGGACGTCGTTGTTGGCGGCGGCCTTCACGACGTTGTCCGGGACGATGCGTAGCACGAGGCTCAGGCTGCTCTCGAGCTGGCCGGTGCCCTGGACGATCTCCCGAGCTCGCGGTGAGCCCTCGGCGAGCAGGCGCCGAGCGAGCTCCGGGTCCACGCCGTCCCCCGGGCGCAGCAGGTTGACGAGCAGCAGCCCGAGCGCCACGGCGACGGCGGAGACCACCACCGTGTAGAGGAGCGTGCGAAAGCCGATGCGCCCGAGCGCGCGCACGTCCCCCATCTCCGCGATGCCCATCACGAGCGCGGAGAACAGCAGCGGGAGCACCAGCATGAACAGCAGCCGTAGGAAGAGCTGCCCCGCGGGCTGTGTGACGTGCTCGATGAGCCAGTGGAGCGCCGGCGCGGTCGGGAAGAGGGCGTGCGCCGAGAGCCCCAGCGTGAGCCCAGCGGCGAAGCCGATGAGCATGCGGGTGTGCAGGGCGACGCTCGTGGGGCGCATCAGGGGGCTCCGGCAGCCGGCGTCATCGTCGCTTCAGGTAGTCCTCCGTCACCCTCCCGATGAAGTCCGCGACGATGCCGTCGGCGACACGCAGCCGCCGGCTGAGCTCACGCGCCAAGTTCAGGATGATGAGCGTGTAGGCCTTGACGTCTTGGCGGTAGAGCGCGTCCAAGGCGGCGCTGGAGACGACCAGCACCCGGGAGGGGGCGAGGGTGCGCACGGTGGCCGAGCGCGGCTGGACGTCGATGAGGCTCATCTCGCCAAACCAGTCGCCAGGGCCGAGCAGCGCGACCCGCGCGGGGGTGCCGTGGCGGCTGCGGCGCAAGACCTCCAGCTCTCCAGCGAGCAGGACGAACATCTCGCGGCCTGCCTCGCCCTCGCGGAACAGCTCCGTGCCGGGGCCCTCGAGCTGCACCGAGGCCAGCTCCGTGAGCAGCTCGAGCGAGGCGTCGGTCAGGCCACCGAAGCAGCCCAGGGGCCGGAGCTCATCGACGGAGGGTGGGGGCGGCGGGGAGGTCGTCATGGGTCTTCCGAGGGCGGTGGCTCACCCATCCGCCGACTGGTGGTAGAGGGGCGCGCGCTGGGCGCAGAAGCGCTCGATGGCGGCGAGCGCGCTGGGGTCGAGATCGAAGAAGCTGATGCCCATGCCGGGAGGGGTGTCCTCGCTGGCGTCACGCAGCCAGGTGACCCTGCCCTCGGTCTCGATGGCCTCCCCGCTGGGGAGCTGGAAGTAGAGACACACCTTCGTGCCAGGCTCGAGCACCCGATAGGTGGCGACGAACAGCCCACCCTGGGACACGTCCAGCGACAGCCCCGCATAGAAGTGCGAGGCGCTCCACATCCCGATGTCCACCTGCAGGTAGACCCGCCCGCCCGTCGTGCGGCGCTCACGCCCGTAGTAGGGGGTGGGGCGGCGGTGCCGAGGCGCCTCGGGGATGGGCGGGAGCGGCGTGGAGGTCGGCGTCGCGTCGAGCTGTCCCGGGGCGATGACGGCGTGGCGTTGCCGCTGGTGGGAGCGCGCGACGGGGTAGAGCACGCCGAGCGTCTCCGCGCAGCGGCGCGCGATGGGCTCCACGCGGGGATCGGCGTGGCTTTGGAGCGCGCTCAGCGCCGTGCCGAGCTGCGCCATGGCGAGCTGCACGCGGCCGAACATGGCCTCCGTGGTCGTGCCGTGCTTCTCTACCTCGTAGAGCGCGCTGGACGCGGCGGCGAAGGCGACCACCGCCGCCTCGAGCTCCGGCAGAGCGGCGCTCAGGCGCTGAAGCTGGACGAAGGCCTCGCTGAGCGGCGCCCGCGCGCGCTGCGCGGCGTGCCAGCCGGGCCAGGAGCTCTGCGGGAGCGACTCCGGCGGTGAGGGCTCTCCCTGCGCGGGCTCGCGATTCATAGAGACTTGTTGAAGACCACCCTGGGACGCGCCGGGCCGGCGTAGTCCTCGACGGGCGTCACCGTCCACCCCGTCGCGCGATGAAAGGCGATGGAGCCCTCGTTCGCGCTGGTGGTGATGGCCTTGAGCTGCGTGCAGCCGGCGCCGCGGCAGTCCTGCTCGAAGCTGTTGTAGAGCACCTTGCCCACCCCGCGTCGCCGGAAATCCGGGTGGATCCCGACCAGGTGGACGTAGCCGCTGCGCGGGGGCCCTGGAACGATGAAGCCGAGCAGGAAGCCCACCAACACCTCGTCGTGCTCGACGACGCGGGCGAGGCTGCCCAGCTCATAGAAGAAGATGGGGTGGGCCAAGGCGCTCGTGGGGCCACCCCACCACCGGTCGATGACCTGCACGATGTGGTCGTAGTCCGTCTTGGTGAGGGCGCGGGTGAGCATGGTGGGGCCGCTGGTAGGGAGCCCCACCACCCTATCACGGCTCCTTCGGCGGGTAACGCTCCCCCGCGCTTCCCACTGTGGCGAGGCTCGTGTAAGCGGGGCCCATGCCCCAGCCCCTCGTGCTCGCGCCGTCCATCCTCAGCGCCGACCTCGGGAAATTGGCCGAGGAGATCGGCGACGTGGAGGCTGGCGGCGCGGACTGGATCCACGTGGACGTGATGGACGGCCGCTTCGTGCCGAACATCACCTTGGGCCCCATCGTGACGAAGGCCGCACGGCGGGCGACGCGGCTCCCGCTGGACGTGCACCTCATGATCGTGGAGCCCGAGCGCTACCTCGAGGATTTCGCGGCGGCCGGCGCCGACATCCTCAGCGTCCACCCGGAGGCCACCGTCCACCTCCAGCGCACGCTCGCCCAGATCCGAAAGCTTGGCAAGCGCGCTGGGCTGGTGCTCAACCCACACACCCTGGAAGAGAGCGTGCGCTACGTGCTCGAGGACGTGGATCTCATCCTGGTGATGAGCGTCAACCCCGGCTTCGGGGGGCAGGCCTTCCTGCCCTCCGTCCTGCCGAAGATCGAGGCGCTGCGTCGGATGATCGACCAAGCGGGCTTGCCCATCACGCTCGAGGTGGACGGGGGCATCACCCCGGACACCATCGGGCAGGCCGTCAGCGCCGGCGCGACGGCGTTCGTGGCGGGACAAGCCGTGTTTGGTCAGCCGGACCGCGCCGCGGCGCTGGCGGCGCTGCGCGCCGCCGGGCGGGCATGAGGGCGCCGCCGGCGGCCTGGCTCGCGCTGCTGGGGCTCGTCGCGGGCTGCGGCGGTGGCGGCGGCGGCGGCGAAGGCCCCGTCCCTCCGCCGCGTGGGGCGCCGCCGCCCAGCGGCGTTGCCAGCGCTGCGCCGAGCGCGCCACCACCGACCGAGACCGAGCGCCTGGTGGAGCGAGCGCTCGAGCGCGTCGTGGCGCTGCGCGGCCTCTCGGCGCGCGGCCCCGTTCGCGCCAAGACCGTCAGCCGCGCGGAGCTGACGGCGCACGTCAGGGGGAGCTTGTACGAGGGCGTGCCGCGCGCCGCCGTCGAGGGCAACCGCGACGCGCTCGTGGCGCTCGGGCTCGCGCCGCCCGGCTTCGACCTCGAGGCGAGCCTGCTCACGCTGATGGACTCGGAGCTGGCGGGCCTCTACGAGCCCAAGGACGGCACCATGCTCCTGGCGGCGGATCTGGGCCCGCTCGAGGCGCAAGCCACGCTCTCGCACGAGCTGGTGCACGCCCTCCAAGATCAACACTACGATCTGTCCACCCTGTTTCGCTTCGTCCCCGACGGCGGGGACGTGCAGACGGCGGCGCACGCCCTCGCTGAAGGGGACGCCACCAGCGCCATGCTGGACGAGATGGTGGCGCCGCTCGGCCGCACCGCCCTCGACCTGCCGGAGGAGCAGCTCGAGCGACAGCTCCGCGCGGGGATGGAGCAGAGCCGCCAGCGCCACGCGGTCCCGCGCGTCCTCGAGCGCAGCGTCTTGGCGCCCTACCTCGACGGCACGCGCTTCGTGCAGGCGCTCCGGCGCCGCGGCGGCTGGCCCGCGGTGGACGCCGCGTGGCGCGCCCGTCCGCGCAGCACCGAGCAGCTCCTGCACGTGGAGCGCTACCTCGTCGATGAGCCGCCGCTCGCGGTCCCAGCGCCCTCGCCGCCCCCGGGCTCCTCGCTGGAGCGCACCTACTCGGACGTGATGGGCGAGCAGGGGCTACGGCTCGTGTTCGAGGAGTGGATGAGCCCTGAGGACGCCGCGCAGGCCGCCCAGGGCTGGGGGGGGGACAAGCTCGGCGTCTTTGGACACGCCGAAGCGCGCGCGCTCGCCTGGCTGCTCGTGGCGGACACCGAGGCGGCCGCGCAGGCCCACCAGGGCGGCTTCTTGCGCGGGCTGGGCGAGGACGGGACGGCGCGGAGCGGTCGGGCTGCCGGCAAGGCGGCGGCTCAGTCGGACGCCTGCAGGCCCCGTCCGACGGGGCCTCTCGCGGTGGTGCGCCGGGGGCGCGCCCTGGCGGTGGTGTCAGGCCCCTACCTGGAGCAGGGGGCCACGGTGAGCTCACCGGCGACGTGCGAGGCCGCGCTGGGGTGGGCGCGAGGGCTCCTCCGGGACCTGCCAAGCTATTGATATTACAAGTTTTTGCGTTTGTGCTCCCGGCGCGGAATGGAAGCGCGGCGTCGGTGGTTGGCATGAAGACTGCATTCAGCAGTGCGGCCCCGAGGTTCTTGCCAAGAGCTTCGGCGGCTCTCGGTCCCCTCCCCTCAGCCCGCCATGACCCCCGCTCAGCTCCCCAGAAAGGCTCGGCCCATCAAGGCCTCGTGGCTCGCGCTCGTCGCGGCCACCACCTTGGGCGTGGCCTACTTCGGGAGCATCCCCACGCGCGTCAGCGCGCCCGCGGTGGAGGAGCAGGGGTCAGCTCATGGCTTGCGGCTCGTGGTGCAGACCTATGATCGTAGCGCGCTCACGGCAGACGGCTCGCTCCTGCCGCAGGCGAAGGCGCTCACGGCGACCCAGCGGGCCGTCAAGGCGGAGGAGCTGCGTCAGGGCGTGTCCGTGCAGCTCCACCAGGTCGCGGTGCGGGCCGAGGAGCCCGTCGTGGTGGCCTGGGTGGAGCAGGGCGCGCCGGATCTGGAGTACGACGCCCTCACGGCGCGGCCAGGGCAAGGGGCGCTCTACGGCGTGACGGACGAGGTCGAGGGCGGCGCGCAGATCGTGCTCGGCCGCCAGCGGGCGCGCTCCGCCTGAGGCCGCCGCTCGCCCAGCGAGTGCCGCGCCCTCGGCTGCGCTAAGGTGCGGCCATGTCGGCCGCAGAGCTGGGTTCGCTCGAGGTGCTCACGTCGCGAGCGACGGCGGAGGTGCGGGACGTGCTCGAGCAGGCGCTCGGTGGTCGAGAGCTCGGGCGGCGTGAGGCGCTCGTGCTCGGTCAAGCGCGCGGCGCCGCGCTGGAGGCGCTCGGCGCGGTCGCCGACGCCCTGCGGCGCGAGCAGGTGGGCGACGAGGTGGGCTACGTCGTCAACCGCAACGTCAACTTCACGAACGTCTGCGTGAAGGCGTGTCGGTTCTGCGCCTTCTCTCGCACCAGCCGCTCCGAGGAGGCCTATTTCCTCAGCGAAGAGGAGGTCGTGCGGCGCGCGGTGGAGGCGGCTGAGCTCGGGGCCACCGAGGTGTGCCTGCAGGCGGGCCTCGCGCCCGGCCTCGATCCGTGGACCTACGTGCGGCTGACGCGCGCCGTGAAGCGGGCGGCGCCCGCCCTGCACGTCCACGGCTTCAGCCCGGAGGAGGTGAAGTACGCCGCGCGGCTCGCCCGCGTGGGGCTCGAGCACTACCTCGAGGCGCTCCAGGAGGCAGGGCTCGGCTCACTGCCCGGCACCAGCGCGGAGGTGCTCGTCCCCTCGGTGCGAGAGCTCATCTCACCCGGGCGCATCACGGTGCAGGAGTGGTGCGCGGTCATCCGAGCGGCGCACCGGCTCGGCATCCCCACCACCTGCACCTTGATGTTCGGGCACGTGGAGACGCTGGAGCAGCGCGTCGAGCACCTGCTGCTGCTGCGCAGCTTGCAGCGGGAGACCCACGGGTTCACGGAGTTCGTGCCGCTCGCCTTCGTGCACGAGGAGGCGCCGCTGTTTGCGCGCCAGCTCGTCCCGGGGCTGCGAGCGGGGCCCTCGGCGGAGGAGGTCACGGCGCTCTACGCGCTCTCGCGGCTCTTGCTCGGGAGGGACATCCCGCACCTGCAGGTCTCATGGGTCAAGCACGGCCCGGAGGAGGCCCAGCGCTTGCTCGGCGTCGGCGCCGATGATCTCGGCGGCACGCTCATGAACGAGAGCATCTCCACCTCCGCCGGGGCGCAGCACGGGCAGCTGCTCACGCCGCGCCAGCTCCGCCGGCTGATCAGGGCGGCGGGGCGGCGCCCCCTCCAGCGCAGCACCACCTACGAGGTGCTGAGGCGCTTCGAGCAGGCGTCGGACGGCGAGCACGAGGCGCTCGACACGGTGACGGACGCGGACTCACGCTTCGGCAGCTACCAGCAGCTCGTGAGCACCAAGGGTCACCGCTTCGTGCTCGAGCGGCGCGCGCCGCGCCCCGCCGAGGAGCCCTAGAGGAGCGTCGGGCCGCCCCAGCCCCGCGGGGAGCGCCCGCCGCGCGCTGGGGCGCGCTCATCACCTGCGCAGTGTCCTCGCGGAGACGAATTCGCTCTGCCACGGGCGCTAGTCCGTTTAGCGTTGCCCGCGGGATGCAACCATCGAAGGAGCTGGACCCTCGGACCATCATCTTGGGGGCGCTGCTCTGCGCGCTCGCCGCCGCCGCTGCGCCGTACGTCACGCTCAAGCTGGGGCAAGGCGTCGACCTCACGCTGGGCGGGATGTTCCTCGCCGCCTTCGTGCTCGGCAAGCGGCTGCAGGGGCGGCAGCTCGCGATTCAGCTCAACCTCATCCAATCCATGATCGGGATGGTGTCGGGCATCGCGTTCATGGTCGTCATCCTCGCGGCATTTTACTACATCCACGCGCTCACCGGGCGTGACATCGGCTTCGCGCCGTCGGCCTGGCAGATGTTCCTCTGGCTGGTGGTCTCCGCGAACGTCGGCGTGTTCATGGGGATCTTGCCGCGCAGCTCCATCCTCAAAGACGGCAAGCTGCCCTGGCCCACCGCGCGCGCCACGCTCTCCATCGCCCAGACCCTCACCGATCCCAGCGCCTCCGAGAGCACGCGCGCGCGCCGGGAGGCGCTCTCGGTCAGCACGGCGGTCGCGGGCTTCCTCACGTTTCTGCGGGACGGCCTCGGCGTCATCACGCCCATGGTGGGCAACGCCTCGCTCAACCTGGCGCTCGGGATGGAGCTGGCCGCGCTGGGCCTCGGGATGCTGGTGCCGCTCGCCGTCGGGCTCTCCGGCCTGCTCGGGACGTGGCTGGTCGCCACCTTCGGCGAGCAGGTGGCCCGCTACGCGGCGCTCTCGGGCGTCGCCGAGGCGCAGTTCGGCCGCTGCCTGGAGACGCTGGAGACGGTGGGGGGGCTCTCCGGCGCGGAGCGCGACACCGCCATGGGCTTCTTGACGCAGTCCTGCGGTCAAGGGGCGGCGTTCGTGAGCGCTCCCTCGCACTTCAAGTACGTGGTGCAGTGGATGATGTGGCCCGCCACGGCCATGATGATCGCGGCGGCCGTCACCAGCGTGCTCATCCCCGTGGTGCGCAGCATGCTGACGCGCAGAGCGGAGACCGACGAGCCCAAGTTCGAGTCGCAGGCCGACGAGACCATCCCGAAGAGCTGGGTCATCGGCGGCCTCGGCGTCAGCCTGGCGCTGCTCACCTGGCTGACGATGAGCTGGTTTCACATGGAGCTGGCGGAGGTGCTCTTGGCCGTGGCGCTCCAGCCGCTGCTCATCGTCGCGGGGCTGAGGGTGCTCGGGATCACCGGCTCCGGGCCCGTGTCGCTGATGGCCAACGCCACGCAGTTCTTGTTCGGGCTCATTTGGCCGGCGCAGCTGCGGGCCAACCTCACCGCCGCCTACGTCAGCGCCAACCCGCAGGCCTCTTCGGAGAACGTGGTGCCGGCGTTCTGGGTGGCCCAGCGCCTCGGCGGGCGCTTTCGCACCTTGGTGCTGGTGCAGCTCATCGTCATCCCCATCGGCGCGCTGCTGACGCCCATCGTGTTCAGCGTGCTGCAGCGCACCTACGGCATCGGGCTCAACCCAGGGCAGCTCTCCGCGCCCACGGGCCTGAAGATCGCCACCTTGGCGCTCGCCATGGAGCAGGGGCTCGGGGCCTTGCCTTACGGCGCGCTCACCGCCTCCAAGATCGCCGTGGTCCTCGGCGTGGTGTTCGAGCTGCTGCTCGCGGTGCACAAGAAGGACGGCACCGGCAGCCGCTTCTGGTTCATCCCCATCCCCGCCGCGCTCGGCTTCGCGCTCATCTTGCCGCCCTCGCTCAACATTGCCATCGCCATCGGGGCGGTCACCGCGGCGGTGTGGCGCAAAATGGCGCCCGGACCGGAGGGGAGCTGTGAGCGCTTCGGCGCGCCCATCGCCTCGGGGCTCATCGCCGGGGAGGCCATCGTGGGCTCCATCTTGATGCCGGCGCTGGCCATGATCTTCGAGCTGTTCCGGCGTTAGCCGGCGCTGGGCGCCCGCCGCGGCCCAGCGTGCTAGTCTGGGCACGTGGAGAGCTCGGGGTCACCGCACCTCACGCTGCTGCCGCGGGAGCTCGAGGCACGGCTGACGCCGGAAGAGCTCGCGGGGCTGGCTCGTCGGCTGCGCTATGCCGAGCGGTGGAGGGGGCGCGCCCCCCCCAACACCATGGAGAACATCCCGGCGGCCTGGTGGCGCACGCCCCTCGACGCCGAGGAGGTCGCGCGCTGGTGGCACGCCCTGCTGGAGCGCCGCGGCAGCGCGGGCGCGCCGGAGCTCATCCAGTTCTACGCGCACGTGCCCTTCTGCCGGACAAAATGCTCATTTTGTCACTGCAGCTCGCTCGTCAGCTCCTCCGCGGCGCAGGTGGAGCGGTACCTCGTGGCCTTCGAGCGAGAGGCCGCGGAGCTGGCGGGGCGCCTCGGCCCGGTGCGCGTGCAGTCGGCCACGGTGGGGGGCGGCACGCCCAGCCTGCTCAGCGCGGCGCAGCTCGGCCGGGTGCTGGACGCCGTCGTCGGGCGCGTCGTCACCCTCACGCCCGAGAGCTACTTCTCTGTGGAGTTCAACCCGGACTCCACCACATCGGAGAAGGTCTCGCTCCTGGTCGAGCATGGCGTCCGGCGGCTGAGCCTCGGGGTGCAGTCGTTTCACGCACCCACGCTGCACGCCGTGGCGCGCGGCTATCAAGACGCCGCCATGGTGCACGAGGCCGTGCGGCTCGCGCGGGGCGCCGGCCTCATGGTAGCGCTCGATCTCATCGCGCCGCTCGTCTTGGAGACCCCCGCGAGCTTCGAGGCGGGGGTGCTAGAGGCGCTCGGGCTGCGGCCCGATCAGCTCGTGCTCTACCGTTACCAGCCCGTGCAGCGCGGTCAGCGGCTCATCGCGCCGGGTGAGCTGTCCTTCGAGGCGGCGGCGCGCTGCTTTCGAGCGCGCGCCGGCGAGGCAGGGTACGAGCTCGCGGTGGACGGCTACTCGTCGCTGGTGGCGCAGCTCCCCGAGGCGCAGAGGAGCTGGGTGCACTACGCGCAGCACCGGCCGGAGCCCTGCTCGCTGCTGGGGGTCGGCCCCTTCGCGGAGAGCTACGTGTTCGGGGTCGGCAGCTACACGGGGCTGCCCCTCGAGGACGGCCGCGTGGCGTACACGGGCGCACGCTGGGATCTCGACACCGAGCGCAGCAGCACCCTTGGACGCTGCATCGCCCTGGACGGTCAGGTCGCGCGCGCGCCGTGGCGTGCTGCGTTCGGCGAGGAGCCGGAGGCCTATCACCCCGAGGTGTGGGCCTACCTCGAGGCGCTGGGGGTAGCGCGCTCCACGGCGGAGGGCGTCACCTTCACGGAGCCCGAGCCGGTCCAACGCTACCGCCGCGCGTGGCTCTTCATCGACGCGGCGCGCCGACGGCTGCTCCGCGGCCGGTGGGTGGAGGCGACGCTGCGCCCCGCGCTCAGGGAGGCGGCGCCGCTGCTGGCGAGCGGCGCCGCGGCGTGGGCGCAGCTCGAGGCGCTGGTGGGAGGCGAGGGGGCGCTCGCGCTCGAGGGCGCTCAGCACGCCTGGCAGCTCACCGCGGCGGGTGAGGTGCGCAGCGTGCTCGAGGGGAGGCTCGGCTCGGGCGAGGACCACCGCGCGGGCGACTCCCCGCCCGGCGTGGCCGAGCTCCGGGCGCTCGCGGGGAGCGTGGCGACGGCGTGGCCGGAGCCGGTGGCGGAGCAGCTCGCCGCGCTCGTGCTGACGGCGGGGCTCGAGCCCACGCTGCGGCTGGTGGGCGCGGGTCAGCGTGTCGCGTGGGAGCTGCTGCTCCCCGCCGGGGCGCTGAGCGCAGCGCGGCTGCGCGCGCTGCTGGGGCCAGAGGAGGCGCGGCTGAGCCGTCGCCAGGGGCTCGGTGAGCTCGGCTGGCGACTATCGAGCGCGAGGGTCAGCGTCACGCCGCGCTGGGCGGCGCGACCGCGGGGCGAGGCCACGGCGCGCCTGCTCGGCGCCTGGCTCGACGGGAGGCTGGCGTCCCTGCTGAGCGAGGCGCGGCGTGTCACGTATGAAGCGCAGGGCGAGTCGCGCTACGTCTTGGAGTTCACGGAGCTGGGCGCGCGCGCGACGCTGGAGCAGCTCACGGCGGCGCTGCCGGAGTGGCAGCGAGCCCCGAGGCCAGCGCCCGCGGGCGAAGCGCTCGAGGTCCGCGCCGTGCGGGTCCCCATCGAGGGAGGGGCCGCGCGCTGGCGCGCGGTCACGCTGGAGGTGCTCCCGACGGCTCGGGGAGAGCGCCCCGTGCCGCGGTGAGCTCGCGCCGGTGCGGCGCGCCCCGCGCTCCTTCGGCGCCGAGGCGTCGAACTCGAAGGTAGGCTTCGGGGCGCCGCTGGGAAAATGCACGGTGAGCGTGTGCTTGCCCCAGTCGCTCCAGACACACTCCAGCTCCGCCTTCGTCCCGGGGGCGCACGGGCAGCATCACGCTGGCCACGCCGCTGCGGGTCAGCGTGAAGACCTCGCCCTTGGCCACGCTGGAGGTGGCGAGGTGCGCCGCACGTTCGTGGACTCCGTGACGGGCTGGTACCGCCGGCACATGGCCGCCCTCGGCATCCCTCGTCATCACCAGCGCCGGCATCGAGCGCTGCTTGAACGGGCTCGGCGAGCCCACCGAGCCCCCCGAGCTCGCGCTCTCGCGCGGCCCGCCCTTCTTCGAGAGCCGCGTCCTCCGCCGACGGCTCGGCGAGCCCCTGCAGGCGGAGCTGGTCGACGCGCATTGAACGCGCCCTCGAAGAGGCCAGAGGGTGCCAGGAGCGCGGCCCGCCGTCCGCCCGCCGCGCGAAGGCGACGCGCGCGCGGCCGATCCCCGGCCAGCCTTGCCTCGCGGCGGACCCGATGGTCCCGTGGACTGCCGCCGAGGCCGGGACAGTCACGTCCAGCAGCGACGCCAGGGGCGTTCATATCGACTACGCGCTGGCCAGCTTCTTCGCAACGAACTCGTCGTCCGTCATCGTGCCGGCCTCGGCGCACGGTGACCCACCAGCGACGCCGGGGTGCGCGGCGCGAGGGAATGTGCATGGGCGTCAGGCCAGGGACTTCTTGAAGGCCGCGGGGGTCAAGTCTTCGAGCGGTAGCGCGAAGACCTCACGGTGGGTACCGAGGCGCTCGAAGGCCCAGGCGAGGTAGGCCTGCGCTGGGACGCCCTGTGCGCGGCAGGTGGCCATGATGGCGAGGAACACGCAGGCGCGGTGGGCACCTTCGGTGCTGCCGGCAAGGAGCATGTTGAGGCGCAGCTTGGCGACGTTCTGGAACTCACGCCCGGTGGGAGAGTTGTCGATGGGGACCAGGACGTCCACCTCGGCGAGACGGTTGAGTCGGCGGCGCGTCGAGCGGTCGGCGGTCGACGCGTACATCTCGTCGAACAGCTCCTGAGCGCGCATGAAGGCGCCGCGGTGCCCGTTCTGGAGCGCCTTGAGCAGGAGTGCGGACGCGAGGCCGCATGAAATCCGCTGATCCTCACCCGCCCGCCCCCCCTCGCGGCGGCGGAGCCTCCCCGTCGTCCAGCGCATCCAGCCCCGCGTTGATGTACGCGAGCCCGGCCCGAACCGACTCGGTCAGGTCGGTGAGCTGCGCCTCCAACGCCGCGCGCCTCGCATCGGGATCCGCATCGGGCTCGAGGCGAAAGCGCCACGAGCGCACCGGCGGGCCCTCCGCCGCCGTGGCTCCCATGGGTCACGCTGAACGTGCTCGAGACCCTGCCCGCGCTCTTGCTCTCGGAGAGGATCCGGGAGAGCCCGCTGCTGGTCTAGGACACTCGGCCTCGGAGCCCCGAGGTCGAGGCGCCGAGCGGTGCGCAGCGCCAGCGGGTCCTGACGCAGAGCAAGTCGAGCGGCCAGGCCTCCACGCTCTGAGCGGAGTGGCAGCAGGCGGCGGGGCGACTCCCGGTGGGTCGTCCCGCCGCTCTTTTGTGTAGCATCTCGCGATGCTCCACCTGCGCATGGTCGTCCCGACGAAGCTCACCGAACAGGTGATGGGCTCGCTGGCGGGGAACGCATCGGTAACGAATCTAGTGCTCTGGCCCGGCGTGGCGCTCAAGCCGCCCGGGGACCTGCTCTCGTGCGACGTCGCGCGCGAGGACGGCAGCGCGGTGCTCGCAGAGCTCCGCGCGCTCGGCGTGGACCGCAGCGGCTCCATCGCGGTCGAGATGCTCGACGCCTCGCTGTCCGACGCCGCCGACGCGGCGGAGCGAGCGGCGGAGGGCTCGCCGGGCAACGCCGTGGTCTGGGAGGAGGTGGAGACTCAGACCTCGGAGAGCTCCGAGCTCAACGCCAGCTATCTGACCTTCCTGGTGCTCGCCACGCTGATCGCCGCCATCGGCATCCTGACGGACTCGGTGGTGTTGATCATCGGCGCGATGGTGGTCGGTCCGGAGTTCGGCCCCCTCGCCGGACTCTGCGTGGCGACCATCCAGCGGCGTTGGGCGCTGGCGGTCAGGTCTTTCGTCGCGCTGGCGGTCGGATTTCCAGTGGCGGTCGCCTTGACCTGGCTCAGTGTCCTGGCCCTCCGCAGCTGGGGAAGCACCCCCGCCACCCTCGCCCGCTCGCAGACCCTGTTCATCTCCCACCCCGACGCCTACTCGGGGATCATCGCCTTGCTGGCCGGCGTCGCAGGGATGCTGTCGTTGAGCACAGCCAAGTCGGGAGCCTTGATCGGGGTCCTGATCTCGGTGACCACGGTGCCCGCCGCCGCGAACATGGCAGTGGCCGCTGCTTATGGAGACATGCCGGAGCTCCGTGGCGCCGCGCTCCAGCTCGCGGTGAACCTGGGCTGTGTCGTCGGCGCGGGCATCGCCACGCTGGGCTCGCAGCGCGTGCTCTGGGCGCTCCGCGTGCGGCGCCGCGAGCGCCTCAAGGCGGCTTCCCCACGCCCTTGATGCCGCCGCGCTTGAGGCTCGACACACGCGCCGGATCCCAGAGCAAGAACGCGCGCTCACCCGCTTCGCTCTCCAGCACGAGCAAGCGCCGCATCGCGCCTGCTACCTCGAGCGCGTGGTTCAGGGCCCGGGCCAGATCGAGCGGATCGTCGCTCCCGCCGAGCTCGACGCGCTCCGGCTCCTGGCCCCGCGCGACGACGAGCGTGGTCTCGGTCGGCCCGAGCTCGACCCGGCGCACCCGCGCCGGCTCGTCCCGGAGCAGGCGCTCCGGATCCGCCGCGAGCCTGAGCGCTCTCCGCTGGCGCAGCCGCTCGCGGTGAAGGAAGCCGAGCCGGTGCCCCTTGTCCGGCGCGTTGGCGAACGCGGCCCCGACCAGCGAGCCAAGCTTCGTCGTCTCGTCGCGCAAGACCTCCGCCTCCAGCTTGGCCTGCCAGGCCTTCGGCACGATCCCTAGCCGCTCCAGCGCCGCCGCCAGTCATCGGTTCGCGTCCGACGGCTCGAGCTCCGGCAGCTCGGCCAGCGCTCCGAGGACCCGTTCGCCGGAGGCGCGCAGCCGCACTCGAGCGTCGGCCAGCTCCGCGACCCAGCGCGCGGCGGTGAGCTCGTGGGTCTTCCGGGGTAGCGCCAGGGGAGCCCAGCACCAAAGCCGCCCCATGCGCGGCGATCGCTCGTCTCCGAGCAGTGCCGCCGTCCTCTCCTCCTCCAACGCCGTCGCCGGACGCAGGGCCGCGTGTCCGGCCGCGACGAACCAGAGCGCCAGCTCGCCGAGCGCGTCTACTCGCGCGCGCCGCGTGACCTCGCCGGACTCACCGGTCAGGCACACGAGCTCCTGACCTCTGTCGGTCGGTGCGACCAGCCACGCGTCGCCGGCGTACCGCGTCCGCGTGCAGCAGCTCAAGGTTGGCCGGGCGACCCACCTCGAGCTCGGTGACGCGGAGACCGCGCTGCTCCGGGCTCGGCTTCAGAGGGTCGACGCCCACGTGGACCTGCGGAGCGCGCGCGCGGCTCGACCACGCCGTCGGCCGTGACGTCCGCTAGGAAGCACCCTCAGACGGAGAGCAGCGCCTCGGCGGCGGGGCGCAGCACGCGGCGGATGGCGTCCTCACGGAGTGCATGCGCCTCCGCCGGGCTGAGGAAGCCGTGGCGCGCGAAGGCGGCGTCGTCGCAGGCGTACCGTGGGGGGCCGCCGGCAGCCGCGAAGGCGTGCGAGAAGGCCTCTGCCAGCGCGGGCGCCAAGTGCGGCTCCAGCGTGAGCCCCCACTTGACCGTAGCCCACGCAAGCTCGGCGTGGCGCGCCTCGTCGAGTGCGATGGCGTCGAGCGCGAGCTTCACCGCGGCTTGTCCTGCGTGCTCAGCGCAGCGCTCCGCCTCGAGCGCCGAGAGAGTCTCTCCGACGCAGCCCTCCACCACAGTGGAGAGGCAGAGCGCGCGTAGCTCGAGATCCGGCGCGGGCGCGTCGCGGAGGTCGAGCGGTCCGGGCCCGAGGGGTCGGCCGGCGTAGGCGGATGCAAGCGCGAAGCAGAGCTCCGCGTGGCGGATCTCGTCCTGGGCGGCCGCGTGCGCACCCTGCAGGAGCCCAGGCGGGGCGCCCGTGGCCAGCAGCCCGAGCGCGAAGCGATCGAAGGCCGCGATCGAGGCGTGCTCGTTCTGCGCGCGCACGGCCCAAAGTGCCCCGAGGCGCTGCGCGTGCTTGCCTCCGGTGTCGAGGGCGTCGAGCGCGCCTCGGAAGGTGGTCAGCTCCACGCCCAGTCCGCTCGCGCGATCAGCGGTGCTAGCCTCGGCACGCCGCCGACGAGCAACGGCCGGCCGTCGCAGCTGATGATCCCGACGACGTAGCAGCACGGGCCCTCCGAGGCGCTGCGAGGTGCGTAGGGGCCGGACGCGGGGTCCCCGCACGCGCAGGTCCCCGAGCCGCTCGGGAAACCGGAGATGTAAGCACGGGCCTCGGATACCGGCGGGCAGGCGCCGTCGACCTGGTCCCCGCAGGTTACCTTGTAGCAGCACTGGCCGTAGTAGCCGCCATCGTGGATGGGCCCAAAGCAGCCAAGGTTCTGGTCCGGGTAGGGCGCGAGCGCGGTGGTATCCGCGGTAACGTCCGCAATCACGTCCGTCACGGCGTCGGTCGCTGCGTCTGCGCCGGCGTCGGTCTTCGTCTCCGCACCCTCCCCACCTCCGCAGGCCGCGGCAAGGGCTGCGCCCCAGGCGGCGGCGGCGAGCAGGCGCTCCACTCCGAGTCGGCTCATGCGCCCGAGGATACCAGATCCTCGAGCGGGCAACAGTCTTGGTGAAGCTCAGGGACGGACCCGCTCGGCACCGGCGTAGACGTTGAACGCCCCGCCCCGGCACAGCCGATGAGGGGCATCCCCGCTGGCTCGGCGCCGCGGTGCGCTCTGCGAGCGCCGTGAGGATCGCGTCGCGCGTGTCGAAGTGCCGGAACAGCGCGCCGGACCTGACCCCGACCTCCTGCGCCAGCGTCGCCATCGTGAGCGACGAGATCCCGTTGCGGAGCAGCAGGCGCCCCGCCGCGTCCAGGAGCTCTTCGCGCCTCTCCGCGGTTGGCTTGCGGGTCAGGATTGTCAGCAACGACATGCTCACAATCCTTCCGTCAGGCCGGGCTACCCCTCGAGGGGCGTGAGCTCAGCGCTCCCGAAGAGCTCGAGGTAGAGCCCCCAGGTGCGGGGGCAGCGCGCGCGGGCGCGGCACGCGCGGCACGGCGGGGGATCGGGTCGCTGGGTGCGGCGGGTGGCGTCGAGGGAGGGGTGGAGGAGGTGCAGGTCGTCGACGCGGTGGCGGGACCAGTCCACCGCGGCCTCGCCCCCGTCGCGCGCCTCGGGCGGGAGGTGGCAGAGGGGAAACGCCTCGGTGCTCGCCTCGATCCTCGCGCGCCGGGCGAGGCCCAGCGCGTGGCGCAGGTAGGGCGCGGCGGCGGCGAGGCGGGGGACCTCGTCGACGAGCACGCCCTCGCGGAGCTCGACGGGCCGAGGGAAGTTGAACTGCACCCTGCGCACGCCGAGCTTCGCGAGCATCCCGACGACGGCGCCCAGGCCGCGGAGGTTGCTTCGCAGCACCGGCACGCTCGCCTGGAACAGTCGACCGCCGCGCGCGAGGCCCTGGAGCGCGAGCATCGAGGGGCGGAAGGACCCCGGGGCGCGGGTGAGCCGGTCGTGGAGCGCCTCGTCGGCCGCGAGCACCACGGCGTCGAAGGCGTCGACGCCCGCGGCGATCAAGCGCTCGCGGCGGGGGATGGTCGCGAGCGCGTGCAGCGCGGTCTGCGCCTGCACGTAGCGGTAGCCCATCGCCCGCGCGCGCCGCACGAGCGCCGGGAGGTCCTCGCGGAGGGCGGCCTCGCCGCGGAGGATCACCAGCTCGTCGCAGCCCGCGCGGCGCCCCTCGGCCAGCGCGTGGAGGGCCTCGTCGTGCGAGCGCTCGGCGCCCGCGGTGGCCTCGGCGAGATCGCGCACGGTGCAGTGAACGCAGGCCAGGTCGCAGGAGGTGGTCAGCCGCAGCGCGAGACGTCGTCCGCCGGGTGCGGCCGCGAGCGCGAGGTCGTCTACCGCGGGGCGCGGGGCGCGCGCGGGCTCGGCGAGGAAGTCACCGATCGCGAGGACGTCGGCGCCGAGGCCGAGGAACGCCTCGACCGCGTCGCGGGGCGTGCACACGATGGGCTCGCCGCGGCGGTTGAACGAGGTGTTGAGCACCATCGGCACGCCCGCGCGGCGGTGAAAGGCCGAGATCAGCGCGTGGTAGCGCGGGTGCGTCTCGGGGTGGACCACCTGCGGCCGCGCGCTCCCGTCGACGTGGACCACCGCGGGCACGCGGTCGCGCACCTCGGGCCGCACCGAGAGCGTGCAGGTCATGAAGCGCGCGTCGAAGGCGTCGGTGAACCAGTCGCCCTCGTGGCCCGCCAGCACCGAGGGCCCGAAGGGGCGCCAGGGCTCGCGCTGCTTGAGCGCGTTGACCCGCGCGTGCATCTCAGGGTCCCGCGGGTCCGCGAGGACGCTCCGCGCGCCGAGGGCCCGCGGGCCGAACTCCATCGCGCCCTGAAACCAGCACACCACCTTCGACGACGCGAGGATCTCCGCGACCTCCTCCGGGAGGTCCGTCGCGCGGCGGTAGCGCAGCCCCGCGCGCTGGAGCTCCCGCTCGATTTCTTCTTCGGTGAACGCGGGGCCGAGGAGCGCGTGGGCCATCGGCGGCCGCGGCGACGCGTCGAAGCGCGCCCACGCCTCCAGCGCCGCGCCGAGCGCGGTGCCCGCGTCGTTGGCCCCGGGCTGCACGAACACCGACGGCAGCCCGAAGGCGGTGCGCAGGGAGAGGTTCATCCGGCAGTTGAGCGCGACGCCGCCGGCGATGGCGAGCGCGTCCACGGGGGCGCCCCTCGCGCCGCGCCGCACGAAGGAGGTCATCGCGCCTTCGAGCGCACCCTGGAGCGAGGCCGCGAGGTCCTGCTGCGCGCGGGTGGGTGTGTCGTGGGGCGCGCGGCGGTAGGGCGCGAAGGCGTCCTCGACGCCGGTCTCGTGGGCGACGGTCAGCGCGCCGTCGTCGCCGAGAAAGGCCGAGACGTCCACCGCGGAGGGGTCGCCGAAGGACGCGAGGGCCATCACGCTCCCCTGCCCGTGGGACCCGAACCCGAGCAGCTGCGTGACGCCCTCGTACACGCCGCCGACGGAGCGGTCGGTGAGCGCGAGGAGCGTGTGCGAGAGGGTCAGCGCGTTGCCTTCGCCCCGCCAGAGCGCCGCGCACTCGCGGTCCCCGCGGCCGTCGACGGTGAGCACCCACGCGGGGTGTCCGCCGCCGAGGCGCCACGTCGAGGCCGCGTGACACAGGTGGTGCGGGACGTAGACCACCCGCCCCGCGCGGATCGTCGGGATCGGGGCGTCGGCGTCGAGGAAGGGGACCGCGCCGACGTAGCGTCCGTGCAGCCCGTTCACCGCGATGAGGTCGACGTCGTCGAGGGTGATCCCCTGCGCTTCGAGGAGCGCGCGCACGGGGCGGCGGCAGAGGGCCTCTTCGAGCGCGAGGGTCGGGTCCACGGCCGCGGTGACCCCGGGTCTCCCAGGGGGATGCCAGCCCGCGTGGCGCACGCGCACGAGGCGCTCCTGCTCGATGGCGCCCACCACCTCGCCGTCGCACAGCAGCGCCGCCGCGTGCTCCTGCAGGGTCATCACCGCGAGGCCCAGCACCCAGCGCGGGCGCTCCGCGCCGTCGGTGAAGGGGCGCGGCAGAAGCCAGCTCGGAGGGAAGGGCGCGGGCACCGAGGGACCGGGCGCGCCGGTCAGCCGCGAGAGCCACCCTGGTCGGTGCGCGAGGGCGCGGGCGTGGGTCGATCCGTCGTCCGCGCGCAGCGGGCGGATGGCGTCCACGGGGCACACCTCGACGCACTCGTGGCACGTGACGCAGGCCGAGAGGTCGTCGGTGGTGGGCCGCGCGGCGGCGTCGAGGTAGCCCGTAGGACAGACCTTCTGGCAGAGCCCGCAGGACGTACACCGGTCGGGGTCCACCGCGACGGCGCCCGCGGGCTGCGCGGGGCGCGGCGCGGCGAGCGTCGGACGGCGGCCAACGCGCCACACGAGCCCGTCGAGGAGCACGTCGGGGGCGGAGCCCCGTGGGTCGAGGTCGAGGTCTTCGCGCAGGAGCGACACGAGGCGCGCGATCGCCGCGGGGCTCCACGCCGCCGCGACGATGGCCGCCTGACGCGCGCCCACCTCTCCCCCAGGGCGCACCCAGAGCAGTGCGTGCAGCGCGGCAGGGGCCGCGGGCGTGGGCTGCGCCCAGGTGCGACCGCCCCCGCGCGAGGGCACGAGGAGCGAGAGGGCGATGCGCGCGGGGCGGTCGGGGAGCGCGCCGACCGCGGTGAGCAGGGCGTCGGCGAGGCCGGCGTGGAGCGCGTCGTCGGTCGCGGCCACGGAGACCGAGGGGGCGCCCGCGGAGGAACCCTCGGGCGCGTAGGGCGCGAGGCGCGCGAGGAGGTCCGCGAGCGCGGGGCCGAAGCCCGCGTCGGGGTCGAAGACCTCCGCGAGGGCGACCACCTCCGGCGGGCGCGCGCGCGCGTCGAGGATGGACACGCCGTCACACGGTGCGCCGAGGGAGACCGCGCGCACGGGGGTCAGCGGCGAGAAGCGCTTGCGCAGCGCGGTGAGCCCGCGGGCGACGTCGTCGCGGCGTGGGTCCGGGTCGGCGCACGCGAGGACGAGCTCGTCGTCGCGCACCTCGACGCGGGCTGACGTGAGGCCCGCCGCGCGGAGGTCCGCCGCGACGCGTGCGGGGTCGACGCGTGTCCCGAAATGGCAGGTGATCGGCGGGCGCACCGCGGGGACGATTCTATCATCGGCCGCCCGAGGCCGCGCCATTCGCGCGGCGTGCGCAGCACGTCCGGCACGGCGAGGTCCGGCGGCACGCTCGCCCTGGACGGTCAGGTCGCGCACGCGCCGTGGCGTGCTGCGTTCGGCGAGGAGCCGGAGGCCTATCACCCCGAGGTGTGGGCCTACCTCGAGGCGCTGGTGGGAGGCGAGGGGGCGCCCCGTGCCGCGCTGAGCTCGCGCCAGCGCGGCGCGCCCTGCGCTACTTCGGCGCCGAGGCGTCGAACTCGAAGGTGGGCTTGGGGGCGCCGCTGGGAAAGTGCACGGTGAGCGTGCGCTTGCCCCAGTCGTTCCAGACATACTCCAGCTCCGCCTTCGTCCCGGGGCGCACCGGCAGCACCACGCTGGCCACGCCGCTGCGGACCAGCGTGAAGACCTCGCCCTTGGCCATGCCGGAGGTGGAGCGCACCTTCACGTCGAGGATCTGGTGAGCGCCGGGCCCGGTGCGGCAGCTCGAGCGGAACCACTCGCGCACCATCTTCGTCTCGCAGCCGAGCGGCCCAGAGTGGCGCACCGTGATCTCTCCGACCGAGTTCCACTCGGCGGTGGTGGGCACCTTGCTGCGACCTCCCACGCCCGTGAGGTCATCGGGCTTGGCGGTGGCGGTGGTGGTGGCGGCAGCAGTGGCTGCGGCGGTGGCGCTCGCCGCGGCGGCGCTTCGGAGGAGCTGCACTCGGTCGGCGGGGAGGCAGGCGCCGGACTCGCAGAGCAGGCCGTTCTTGCAGTCGCCGTCGCCCTTGCAGGCGGCCCCTTGGGTCCCGTCCGCGACCGCGGGCGCCGCGGCGGCGGGGGGCTCGGCCTTCTCCGACTGCTTACAAGCGAGGAGCGCACCAGCGAGCACCATGGCGGTGCCGATCCGCATGAGCCGGGGGGAGAGCATGGCCCCATCGGAGCACAGCCGGCCCACGCCGCCAAGGGCGGCGTGGGCTCCCCGGCGCGGCCAGCGCGAGGGCGCGTGCGCCGGCGGACCCTGGGAGGGAGACACGCTTGACCGTACCCTGGAGAGGGAGAGCCCCCTGCTCGCTCAGCCCGCGATCTCCACCTTCACGCGGCGTACCCCTGGCTGGGCCTCCAGGGTGCCGAGCACTCGCTCGAGCTCGAGGGACTTCCGAAAGCGGAGATCCAGCGTGAGCAGGAAGGTGCCATCGCCGAGCGTGCGCTCGTAGGCCGCGGTGTTGAGGAGGATGCCGAGCGCCCGCAACGCGTCGGTGAGCCCTTTGACCGAGCCCTCCGCGCCGAGCAAGATCTCCACGCGGTGCAGGACGTGATCGTCCTTGTCCTCGAAGCGGCGCAGGATGGTCAGCGTGACGACGCCCACCAGCGTAGCGAAGCCCGCCACCAGGAACATGCCGGAGCCGGCCGCCATGCCGATGGAGCCGACGAGCCAGAGGGCGGCGGCGGTGGTGAGCCCCTGCACGGACAGCCCCGTCCGCAGGATGGCCCCGCCGGCGAGGAAGCCCATGCCGGAGACGATGGAGGCGGCGATGCGCGAGGTGTCCACCATCACGAGATCTCCCTCGTGGTAGCGCTGCAGGTACACGAAGTGCGTGGAGACGACCATGAACGTGGCCGACGCCAGCGCCACGAGCATGTGGGTCCGGAAGCCGGCCGGGCGCCCGTGGATGTTGCGCTCGTAGCCGATGACGCCGCCGAGCGCGGTGCCCACCGCGATGCGCAGGAGCAGCTCCCACATCCCGAGCGACTCGCTCATGGCGCGCCTGGCACACGCCGCCGCCCGGGGAGCATCCGTCGTAGGGCGTCGTCCCGCCAGGCGTAGTGGTGGACGAGCGACGCCGCGGCGTGCAAGCCGATGAGCGGGAGACCGAGCTGACCGAGCGTCTCGTGCGCCCGCTTGAGCGTGCGGTAGAGGTCCTCTTCGGGGCTGAGCAGGGCGGGCAGGCCGAAGGGGAGCTCCTTGCCTCCCGCGCTGAGCGCTGCCCAGCCGAGCAGCGGCATGGCGAGCAAGAAGGCGTAGAGGGCCCAGTGCATGCCGAGTCGCAGGCCGCTCGTCCAGCGCGGCGGCGGCGGCTCGATGGCGGGAGCACGCCCGCCGGTGAAGTAGGCGACGAGCCGGCCGAGCAGGAGGGGCAGCACCAGAAGGCCCAGCGTGAAGTGGCGCGTCTTCATGAGCGCGCGCGCCTCGCTCCCCTTGGGGAAGGCCTCGTGCAGCTGGATGAACACGTACGCGCCGACGATGACCAGCAGCGTGAGCCAGTGCAGCGCGATGGTGACGCGGGAGTAACGATGGGCTTGGTGTCTGAACATGGCGTCTGGGCGAGGCTCCGGAGGGCTACGGGGAGGCAGCGGCCAGGCGCTGGAGCTCCACGGGGTCGTGCGCGGAAAATAGTCGGATCCCCTGGCCGCTGCGCGCCAGCTCCCGCAGCCGCTCGTGGTTGCCCGCCAGGCGCCGCCGGTCGCTGGCGATCAGTGCTTCGAAGGGGGGGATCCCCCAGGGCACGGGCGTGCCCTCCACGGTGCCGCGATGGAAATAGGCGTCGCCGCAGTGCACCAGGGGCCCTTCGGCGCTCTCCACCACCACCAGCCAATGACCGCGCGAGTGGCCGGGCAGCGGCAGGCACAGAAACTCCGGTGGGAGCCCGACGAGCTGGCGCACCGCCGGAAAACCCCGCCATGGCTCGCCCTCGGCGTCATAGCGCTGCCACCTCGGGCCGTGCGCCCAGTGGTGCTGGGAGTAGCGGCTCCGCTCGCGCCAGGTGGGGTGCTGCGCGGCCTCTAGCTCTGCTTGGTGGACGTGCACGATGGCGTGGGGGAAATCCGGCAGCGCGCCGGCGTGGTCCACGTCCAGGTGCGTCACGATGATGTGCCGCACGTCCTCCGGCGAGAGCCCGAGCCGCCGCAGGTGGCTGAGGAGGGTGACGGGGCGGTGCCGGCGCACCCCGACGAGCTGGCAGTAGAGCCGCCCGAAGCGCCCGTCGGGATCCGCCGCGTCGGCGCGGCCGAAGCCGGTGTCCACGACGACGACGCCGTGCGTCTTCGTCTCCACGATGAGGCAGTGGGCAGGCATGGTGCCACGCTCGAGCAGCGAGCCCTCGCCGTTGATGGCGCGGCGCGCCGCGGGGCAGAGCGAGGCGCAGTCGACGTGATGGATGCGCATGGGCCCCATCCTAGTCCTCTCGCCGAGCGAGCGCTCCCCCCGCCGCGCCCCCCGCTGAAGTGGCCAATCAATGACAGCGTGGCTGGTCAGCGCGCGCGCCGCTTGATAAGGTATCAGCAGGCCCTCGTGGCCCCTGGCGGTCTGCGCCGAGGGGGAGCGCTAGCTCGCTCGGGGGACGGCCTGCTCATGCCCGCCGCCGCTTGCACTCCGCTCGAGCTGTCTCGCCAGCGCCACCCGCTCACGCTGGAGGGGCGCGTGGCGCTGCTCGCGCTCGACGTGCAAGGCTACTTCTTCCACCCCGGCTCGCCGCTGGCGCTGCCCGGCGCTGCGGCAGCGCTCGAGCGCATCACGGCCCTCACGGCGGGCTTTCGGGCGCGGGGGCTGCCGGTGTCCTGGAGCCGCCACGTCGACCGCGAGGGGACGCGGATGCTGGCGTGGTGGGGGCGCGCGCTGCGCGCCTCGGACGCGGGCTCGGCGCTAGCGGTGGAGGCGCAGGGCGACGTCCTCTTCGAGAAGTCCACCTACGACGCCTTCCATGACACCCCGCTGGCGCCGTGGCTCGCCCAGGCCAAGGTGAGCACCCTCGTCGTGTGCGGGGCGCTCACCCACCTGTGCGTGGAGTCCACCGCGCGCAGCGCGTTCACGCGGGGCTATCGAGTGATAGTGCCGGTGGACGGCGTGGTCACCAAGTCCCAAGAGCACCAGCGGGCCGCCCTCGGGAGCTTGGGGCACGGCGTGGCGCACTTGGTCACCGCAGAGGAGCTGCTCCATGCGCTATGACATCATCGTCCTCGGAGGAGGGCCGGCGGGCATCACCGCGGCCACGCAGCTCAGCCGCAGCGGCCTGAGCGTCTTGGTGCTCGAGCGGCAGCGCGTGGGCTACCGCCTGGCGCAGGCGCGGCGCCTCGACAACCTCCCGCTGCTGGCGCCCACGAGCGGTGGCATCGTAGCGGCCACCCTCGCGGAGCAAGCGCAGCGCCTCGGCTTCGAGGTGCGTCGCCTGGAGGCCACGGGCGCGCGCTGGCAGGCCATGCAGCGAGAGTTCGTGGTAGAGACCGCGCAGGGACCGCTCCTGGCGCGGCGGCTGGTGCTGGCCGTGGGGCTCGAGCCGCGGCGCCTGCCGGAGCTGGAGGTGTCGGAGCGCGTGGCCTACTATCCCACGGAGCTGGACGCGCTGGGCGTGCGCCAGCTCGCCATCGCGGGGTCGGGGGAGGCGGCGCTGGACGGCGCGCTGCTCTTCGCCGAGCGCGGCGCCGCCGTCACGGTGTACGCCAAGGCGCTCTCACCCACCATCGTCCGAGCGCTGCGCGTCGAGGCGGAGGCGCACCCCGCCATCGAGCTGTGCGAGGGCGCGCCCGTCCAGGCGGTGGAGGCCACCGCGGGCGGGCTCCGCGTCCGGAGCCAGCAGGGGCTCCGGCCCCACGACGCGCTGCTCATCGCCGTGGGCCGCGCGCTGGCCCCGCGCTGGGAGCAGCTTCGGCTGGACGCGCCGCGCGAGCGCCTCTACGTCTGCGGGGACGCTGCGCGCGGCCGCCTGGGGCAATGCGCGCTCGCGCTAGGAGATGGAATGAGCGCCGCCTTGAGCATCGTCCGTGACTGGGGGAGCCCGTGAAGATCCTCCAGACCTTTCGCGCGGAGGACGTCGCCACGGTGTACCTCGGGGTCACCAGCAGCGGGCGTGAGGTGGAGTTCGTGGAGAGCCGCCAGCCGCCCTTCTCTCGTGAGGACAAACACGTGCTGGTGATCTCCTGCATGGTGGGCTGCCCGGTGGGCTGCTCCATGTGCGACGCGGGCACCTTCTTCGGCGGCAACCTGAGCGTACAGGACGCGCTCGAGCAGGTGGACTGGATGGTGGCCGAGCACTACCCGCGCGGAGACGTCACCACGAGCAAGCTCAAGGTCCAGTTCACCAAGATGGGCGAGCCGGCGCTCAACGCGGCGGTCCTCGAGGTGCTGGAGGCGCTCGCCACGCGCCCTTACGCGCACAAGCTCTGGCCCTCCATCTCCACCGTCGCGCCGGCGCGGCGAGAGCCCTTCTTCGAGCGGCTCTTGGCGGTGAAAGAGCGTCACTTCGTGGGGCGCTTTCAGCTCCAGTTCTCCCTGCACGACACGGACGAGCGGCGTCGGCAGGAGCTCATCCCCACCCGGCTCTGGAGCTTCGCGCAGATCGCCGCCTATGGACGCCGCTTCCTCAGCCCTGGAGATCGCAAGATCACGCTCAACTTCGCCCTGGCTAGCCTGGACGCGCTCGAGCCTGCGGCGCTCGCCGCGAGCTTCGATCCAGAGCACTTCTTGGTGAAGCTCACGCCGCTCAACCCCACCTACCGCGCCCAGGAGACGGGGCTGAGCCATCCCCAGGACGAGGTGCGCGCGGAGGGCCCGGAGCTCGGTCGCCTGGTGCTCGAGCTCCGGCAGCGTGGCTTCGAGGTCATCGTGGCCATCGGCGCTCCCATCGAGAACGAGATCGGCAGCAACTGCGGTCAGTTCGTGCGCCGGCACCTCGGCCTGAGCGCGCCGCCGCTCCCGGAGGGCTACACGCGCGTGGCGCGCGCCGCCGCGCCGTGACACGATGAGCGCTCCTCGAGCAGGTCCAGGGAGGCGCTACACGATGGCGGCACGGGCGGTGGTGAGCTGGGTCGCGGTGGTGCTCACCGCGCTAGCGGGGTGCAGTAGCTCGGGTGCAGGTGGCGGTGCGGCCGCAGGCGGGGGCGGCGCCGGTCGTGGCGGCGGCGGCGGTGAGAGCGGCGGCGCGGGTGCTGGTGGCGCTGGCGGAGAGGGAGCCGGGGGCGGCGCGCGCTTCACCTACGGGCTGAACCTCGGGTACTACAACCCGCAGCTGAGCGACCGTGAAGCCTCGCAGCTCGGGCTCGCGGCAGGTGCGCGCTCGCACCGGCACAAGCTCACCGAGCCGTTCTTGGACCGCTGGGGGGACGACATCCACGTGGAGGAGCTGAGGGACATGCTCGCGAGCGGCGAGCAAGAACTCGTATGTTTTCTCATTGGGGCGGCGGAGGGTCACTCCACCGCTCCCGCCGGCAGCGCAGACTGGGAGCGGGAGCACTACGCGCCCAAGAACCTCTACGAGCCCATCTTCACGGAGACGGGGGCGGTCAACCCCAACAATTACTGGGCGGCCTTCGTGGAGCGCGTGGTGCGCACCTACGGCCCGTACATCCACACCTGGGAGGTGTGGAACGAGCCAGACCAAGTCCACGGCAACTGGCAGGCCGCGCAGACCTGGCGCACGCAGCCGCCCCAGCCCACCGATCTCGTGTGGTGGAACGACACCCTCTACGCGTACATCCGGCTGCTGCGGATCACCCATGAGGTGGTACGCCGGCTCGATCCGCAGGGCAAGGTGGCGCTCGGCGGCATCGGTCATCCGAGCTTCCTTGCTGCGCTCTTGCGCTACACGGACGAGCCCACGAGCGGCAAGCTGGACGCCGAGCACCCACGCCAAGGCGACGCCTACTTCGACGTGGTGAGCTACCACTACTACCCCATCTTCTCGAGTGGCAACTCGGACGAGGGCGCGCGCGGCCTCGTGAGCCTCGGGCAGGAGCTTCGCGCGGAGCTGGACGCCGCTGGCGTCACCGGCAAGAGCTTCATCGTCACGGAGTCCGGCGCGCCGCGCTTTGCCGTCGGGGGCAGGCCTGGAGGGCCACGGTACGCGGTCCACTACCTGATGAAGGCCATGAGCCTGGCGCAGCACGCCGGCGTGCGACGGGTCGATTGGTTCATCTTGGGCGACGCGGCGGAGCCGGGCGCCTCCACGGACGCCTTCGACTACATGGGGCTCTACGGCAACCTCACGAGCGTGAGCAGCCCCACGGAGGCCCAGCTCACCGACACGGGCGTCGCCTACGCCACGCTGAGCGGGCTCCTCACCGGCGCCACCACGCTCGCCACGGGGACGAGCACCAGCCCAGGGGCGCCACAGGTGGTGGCGCTGCGCACGCGCGAGGGACGGCCAGCGTACGTCACCTGGATGGACGCCGCGTCCGGCGAGGACGCGCGCGGCGTGGTGGAGCTGCCCTCGTCGGGCGAGGGCTCCCTCTACGCCTGGGACTACTCGAGGACCGGGCAGGTGACGCGCCTCGCGCCCACCGCGGGCCAGCTACGCGTCGAGCTCACGAGCGCGCCGCTCATCGTGCTCACGCCCTGAGCTCCGCCCAGCGCCGTGCGGCGCCGAGCGGAGCGGAGCGGAGGCGCGCGGGCAAGAGGGCGCCCGAGGCGCCAGCGGTGGAGGTAGGCTCAAGGCGTGGGCCAGCCGTTCGGGCAGGCGATGCTGCCGCTCGTGGTGGGCGAGTCGTCGTGATAAAATGCGGTGATCATGTCACGCAGCGTCGTGCCCGCGGTCCAGGGAGACGCGCAGGCGTCGTCGGCGGCGCGGTAGGCGGGCAGGGGCGTGTCCCACAGCGGCCAGAGGCCGTGCAGGTTGGGCTGGCCTCGGTGCGCCGGCGCCAGGAGCCAGCGCACGCCGCTGGCGCGCATCTCCGCCGTGACCCGGGTCTGCCAAGCGTCCACGATGGTGTTGTAGTTGGGCAGCGCCGGCGCGACGTTGTGATACGCGAGGTACACCGGGTCGGAGCGGTTGGTGCCGTCGAAGAGGCGCAGCCCGTAGCCCTCTGGCTCCGCGCGCACCAGCGAGGCCGAGGCATACTGGCCAGCCAGGCACGCGCCCGCGCCGAGCCCAGCGCCGCTGGCGAGCGCCAGGCAGCGTGGGTTGGGGCGCGCCGTCCAGCGCGGGATGATCTGCTCCCAGGACGCCTGGTCGGACTGGTCGCTGCCCATCACGCCGGCGCCGGGGTACTGCCAGTCGTAGATCTGGAAGCCCGCGATGGGGATGACCCAGATGCGGTGGTCCGCGCGGGCGCGCGGGAAGGCCTCCGCGTAGAGGTCGGCGTTGTTGCGGGCGCCGTTGCCCCCGGCGCTGGAGCCCGTCACGATGAGATCCAGATCGCGAGCGTCGTCGAGGCCGTAGCGCGCGATGAGCAGATCCATCATGGCGCGCGCGTTGGTGCGCCCGTTGAAGTAGAGGTCGAAGGGTGGCTCCCCGCTGAGCCCCACCCGGGCGGGCACGGCGCGCTCGGCCTCGCCCGTCCAGAGATCGCTCGAGCAGTAGTTCCCGACGACGACGTTGGCGTCGTAGAAGTCTGGGTTGTCGGCCTGGTTGCGCGAGAGGATCCCCTGGCCGCCCACCGCGCCCTGGTTGTTGATGGTGCCGTCGGCGGGGTCGTTCTTGGAGCTGAACAGCGCCTGCGCTTTGGCCCAGCGCGGCCCGCAGGGGATGCCGTCGCCGTCGCAGGCGCCGCCGCCCTCGAAGTTGATGATCCAGCGCCGGCTGCCCGTGAGGGTCACGGTGAACCAGAAGGGCGTGCCGTCGTTGCAGCGCGCGCTCGCCCAGCGTGGATCGCGCCGCGCTGGGTACACGAACTCACGCTGGAGCTTGCCCCGCGGGAGCGTGCAGCTCGACACGTCGAAGCCTGAGCAGTCCGTGCGGCACGTGGCCTGCGCCGAGCCCGCTTCGTAGAGCCCGCTCAGGCTGGAGCACGCCACGCGCTCGCCCGCCACGCACGCGCAGCCCATCCCGCTGCCGCCGCTGCCGCCGCTGCCGCCGCTGCCGCTCGCGCCGCCGCTGCCGCTCGCGCCGCCGCTGCCGCTCGCGCCGCCGCTGCCGCTCGTGCCGCCGCTGCCGCTCGCGCCGCTCACGCCGCCGCTGCCGCTCGCGCCGCCGCTGCCGCTCACGCCGCCGCTGCCGCTCGCGCCTGCGCTGCCGCTCGCTCCCTCGTCACCTCCACCCTCGTCGCCCCCGCACCCCATCGCCAGGGCCCCCGCCACGCCGAGCCAGCAAGCCATCGCCATCCGCGCGCCGTTCATCGTCGCTCTCCTCGTTCGGGCGCCGCCCAGCGCGGCGCAAGCATCCCGAGAGGATCCCCCAGGCGCGCGCGCCGCACAATAGCGCCCTTGACCCGCGGCGCCGGCGCGGCGCTAGATGCGGCCATGCCGCGTCGCGCCAGCTCCGAAGGCCTGCTCTCCGCGCCCCCTGCGCCGAGCCCCTCCCCACCGAGCGAGGAGCCGGCGTGGCTCCTGCCACGCACCGTGCTGCGCGGCGTCGGACAGGTCGTCTTCCAAGGCAACGCGCTCGCGGGCGCGCTCTTCCTCGCCGGTGTCACCTGGGGTTCCATCTCCGACGGCGTCGCGGCGCTGGCCGGCGCCCTCGTCGGCACGCTCGGCGCGTGGCTGCTCGGCGCCGAGCGCCAGCCCTTGGACGCCGGCCTCTACGGCTTCAACGGCACGCTGGTCGCGCTGGGGCTCGTCCACTTCCTCGGCGCCTCCGGCTGGGTGTGGGCGCTCGCGCTCGGCCTCGCAGCGCTGTCGACCTTCGTGACGGCCTCGCTGATGCGGGTGTGTGGGCGCGCGGGAGTGCCCGCGCTCACCGCGCCCTTCGTGCTGACCACCTGGGCGGGACTGCTGGCAGCGCAGCAGCTCGCGCGGCTCACGCCGCCGCTCGTCGAGGTGCCGAGCGAGGTCGCCCCGGAGGCGCTGGCCCTCACCGGGAAGCTCTTGCTGGAGGGCGGGCTGCGCGGTCTGGGGGAGATCTTCTTCCAGGACGATGTCGTCGCCGGCGGGCTCATCGCGCTCGGGCTCCTCGTCGGCTCGCGCGTCGCGGGGCTCGCGGGGGCGCTCGGCGCGCTGCTCGGGCTGCTCGTGGGCTTCGGCTTCGGGGCCGCACCGGCCGCGCTCACGCTTGGGCTCTACGGCTTCAACTCGGCGCTCGCCGCCGTCGCGACGGTCACCTTTCTGCGGCTGGAGCTGTCCAGCGTGGTCACGGCGCTGCTCGCGGCCGTCGCCGCCGCGCTGGTGTACGCGGCGCTCGGCGCGGCGCTCGCTCCGGTGGGCGTCGGCGCGCTGACCGCGCCGTTCGTCCTGGTGGTGTGGGCGGTGCTCCTCGGCCGCCCGCTGCTGCCGGCGCTGCGCGCTCCGGAGCCTCCGGCGGCCTGACGCGGCGCTCGAAATCGCGGTCGCCGCTGCCGTGACCGCGCCCGGCTCGCGCCCATGGGCGATCGGGGCCACCATGGCGGGCATGCGCCTCGGTCTCGCCCTCGGCTACTCCGGCTCTCACTTCAGCATCGACCTCGGCTTCGTGCAGCACGCGGAGCGCCTGGGCTTCCACTCCGTCTGGAGCGCCGAGGCCTACGGCTCGGACGCGGTGGTGCCGCTGGCGTGGGTCGGCGCGCACACCAGCACGATCAAGCTGGCCACCGGCATCATGCAGCTCCCGGGGCGCACCCCCGCCAACACCGCGATGACCGCCATGACGCTCGACCACCTCTCCGGCGGGCGCTTCGTGCTCGGGCTCGGCACCTCCGGGCCGCAGGTGGTGGAGGGCTGGCACGGCGTGCCCTTCGGCGATCAGCCGCTCGGCTGGCTGCGGGAGTACATCGAGATCGTCCGTAAGATCTTCGCGCGCGAGGCGCCGCTCACCCACCACGGGCGGCGCTACCGCATCCCCTACGACGGGCCGGACGCCTCCGGGCTGGGCAAGCCGCTGAAGAGCATCTTGCACGGCCGCAAGGACATCCCCATCTACACGGGCTCCATGGCGCCGAAGAGCCAAGAGCAGGCCGCGGAGCTCGCCGACGGCATGCTGCTCACCTCCATGCACCCCGAGCACTTCGGCGTCATCGACGAGAACGTGCAGCGCGGCTTCGCCAAGGCCGGAGGCGGCAAGGGCTACGACCGCTTCGACGTGACGCCGGCCGTCTCGGTCGTCATCGGGGACGATCTGGACGCCTGCCGGCTCCCGCTCAAGATGGTGCTCGCGCTCTACGTGGGCGGAATGGGCGCCAAGAACAAGAACTTCTACAACGCCTACCTGCGCCGCATCGGCTACGAGGAGACGGCGGAGCGGGTGCAAGAGCTCTACCTCGCGGGCCGAAAGAACGAGGCCATCGCGGCCATCCCGGATCGGCTCATCGACGAGCTGAACCTGGTGGGCCCGAAGGAGCGCATCCGTGAGCGCTTCTCCGTGTGGAAGGGCCTGCCCGTCGGGACGCTGCTGGTGGCCACCGCGCAGCGCGAGGCGCTGGAGCTGATGGCGGAGCTGGTGCAGGCCTAGCGCTCAGCCCAGGCCCGTGAAGCGGATGCCAGCGCCGGGGCTCTTGTACTTCTTGTTGAGGTGCAGCAAGACGGGCGTCAGCGACTCCAGCGCCACCGCGTTCGCCAGCGGTCCGGCGTCGTAGGCGGTCAAGCCGAGGTCTTTGATGAGAGTGAGCGCAAGATCGAGCGCAGCCTGGTCGTCGGAGCACACCAGCACGTCGCACTCCACGGGCTCGCCGGGCTCCGCCAGGTGCGAGGAGCTGACGTGATGCAGCGCCCCCACCACCCTGGCCTCGGGGCCGAGCAGCGCCTGCGCCTCCTGCGCCGCGGAGCTGCCGGGCGGCAGGTGGACCACGCGCACCTGCGGCGGCCGCAGCGGCACCGTGATGTCGATGACCACCTTGCCCGCCAGCGCGCCGCGCAGCCCCTCGAGCGTGGCGGCGTGGGCGGAGTAGGGGACGCACAGCACCACCAGCTCGGCCTCGCGCGCGGCCCACTCGTTGGTGCCTCCCGTCACGGGCCGTCCGCTGAGCTGCGTCAGCTCCGCGGCCTTCGCGCGGGCCTTCTCCGCGTCGCGCGAGCCGACCAGCACCTCGTGGCCGGCGAGACGCCAGCGCAGCCCGAGCCCATGCCCTTCACGTCCCGTCCCACCGATGACACCGATCCGCATGCTGCCGCTCCTTGGGTTGGCGCAGCTCCCTGCGCTCGGCGGCGGAGGCTAGCAGACCCGCGGCGGCCGCGTGCTGGCGGACAGCCAGCGCTGGAGCGGGCGCCGTGAGCTCCGTGCAGGTCGGGCCGGAGCTGCGGCTCTGGGCGGTGCCCGGGCTGCCGCTGGTGCAGCCCGGGGACGCGCTGCCGGAGCTGCTGCTGAGCGCGCTCGAGCGCGCGGGGGAGGCGCTCCTGCCGCAGGACGTGGTGGTCGTCACCTCCAAGCTCTGCTCGCGCGCGGAGGGGCGCTTTCGCTCGCTGGCGCGGGTGACCCCGTCGGAGCGCGCCCAGGCGCTCGCGCGGCAGTGTGGGAAGGACCCGCGGCTCGTGGAGCTCATCTTGGCCGAGAGCCAGAGCGTCTCGCGGGTGACGCCTGGCGCGCTCATCGTGCGCCACCGGCTGGGCTTCGTGGTGGCCAACGCCGGCATCGACGCCAGCAACGCCCAGCCCGCGCGGGAGCTCGGCGAGGGGCCGTGGGTGCTGCTGCTCCCGGAGGCGCCGGACGCCAGCGCTGCGCGGCTCCGCCACGCGCTCGAGGCGCGCGTCGGCGCGCCGCTCGGCGTGGTGCTCAGCGACTCCTTTGGGCGCCCGTTCCGCTTGGGGACGGTGGGCACGGCGCTCGGCGTGGCGGGGCTGCCCGCGCTGTGGGACCAGCGGGGCCGCTTGGATCTCCACGGCCGTGCGCTCGAGCACACCTTCACGGCGCTCGGCGATCAGCTCGCCGCCGCGGCGGACCTCGTCGCGGGGCAGGCCGCCGAGGCGCGCCCGGTCGTCATCGTCCGAGGCCTGCGCTTCACGCCGAGCGAGCAGGGCGCCGAGGCGCTGCTGCGACCCGCGGAGGAGGATCTGTACGCATGACGCGCGTGGTGGCGCTCTCGGGCGGTGTGGGCGGCGCGAGGCTGGTGCGCGGCTTGGCGCGCGTGCTCCCGCCGGAGCGGCTCACGGTGGTGGTCAACACCGGGGACGACTTCGAGCATTGGGGGCTGCTCATCTGCCCGGACTTGGACACCGTGACGTACACCCTGGCCGGCCTGTCCCACGAAGAGCAGGGCTGGGGCCTCGCGGGCGAGAGCTTCCACGCCCTCGCGGCGATGCGGAAGCTCGGACAAGAGGACTGGTTTGCGCTCGGCGACGCCGATCTGGCGACGCACCTGGCGCGCACCCAGGCCTGGCGCCGGGGGGAGCCGCTGCACACCATCACGGCCGCGCTGGCGGCGCGGCTCGGCGTGGGGCCGCGCCTGCTGCCCATGAGCGACGAGCCCTGCCCCACGCGCGTGGTGACCGAGGCGCACGGCGTGTTGTCGTTTCAGCAGTGGCTCGTGCGCCACCGCGCGCCCGCCGTGCGCGAGATCCTCATCCCCGCGCCGCCGCCCCCCGCGCCGGGGCTGCTCGAGGCGCTCGCGGATGCGGAGCTCGTCCTCGTGGGGCCCTCGAACCCCTACGTGTCCATCGACCCCATCTTGAGCCGCCCCGGCGTGCGGCAGCAGCTCGCCGGCAAGCCCGTGCTGGCGCTCAGCCCGCTGGTCGGCGGCGCGGCGGTGAAGGGCCCGCTGGCGGAGATGATGCTCGCGCTCACCGGGGCGCCAGCCTCGCAGGAGGCGCTGGTGGCTCACTACGGTGGGCTGCTCACCGGGCTCGCCCTGCCCGCGGGGGAGCGCTGCGAGGCGCCGCTCGCGCTCCTGCCCACGGACACCTTGATGCGCAACGCCGCTGACAGCGAGCGGCTGGCGCGTGAGCTGCTCCGCTTCGCCGAGCGTGCCTCGTGAGCGCGCAGCGGCCCTGGCTCGTCGTCCCGGCCAAGTCCTTCGCGCGGGGGAAATCACGGCTCGCGGCGGCGCTGCCGCCCGGGCGGCGCGCCGAGCTCGCGCGGCGGCTGCTCGAGCACGTGCTGGACGTGGCGCTCGAGCTCGGCTGGGGCGGGTGCTTGGTGCTGACGGACGGCGCCGACACGCGCGAGCTGGCCGTGCGGCGCGGGCTGCCCGTCGTGCTGGATCCGCCGGCGTCGCCGCGCGCGCTGGCGGCGGTGGTGGACGCCGGCCTGGCGGAGGCGACGCGGCGGGGCGCGACGCACGCGCTCGTGGTGATGGCCGATCTGCCTCACGTCACCGCCGCGGAGCTGCGCGAGGTGCGGCGCGCGGCGGGCGCTGGCGTGGCGGTGGCCGTGGATGAGCAGGGCCGCTACACGAGCGCGCTGTGGCTCCCCCTGCCGGCCGCGTCGCCCACGCGCTTCGGTGAGCCGGATAGCGCCGCGCGCCACCTCGAAGACGCGCGAGCGGCAGGCCTGGGCGCCGTGCGCTTGGAGCTGCCGGGCGTCGCCTTCGACGTGGACGGCCCGGAGGACTACGCCCGCTGGCGCGGCGCCGAGCGCTAGCGCGCCGCGCGCTGCAACAGGCCCTCGGCGGCTGGCGCTGCGCCAGCCGCGCGGCCGCGCCCAGCCACCGCTCAGGGCAAGCCGGGGAAGCTGTCGACGAACTTCACCTTGAAGTCCGGGAAGCTGTCGACGAACTTCACCTTGAAGTCCGGGAAGCTGTCCACGAGCTGCCACTTGCCGCAGCGGTCTGGGAACGACTCGACGCGCTGGACCTTGAGATCCGGGAAGGAGTCCACCTTCTGCACCTTGAAGTCCGGGAAGCTGTCCACCACCTTGACCTTCCCGTAGAGCTTCTGCCCGCGGAAGCTGCAGTCCTGCGTAACGCGCTCCTTGCCTGCCCAGACGTCGCTGGGGCTCAGCGCGAGCAGCCCGAGCGCCATCACCAGCAAGCCGGCACGCGGGGAGCGGAGGCGAGGGAGAGCGCTCATGAGACGAAGCCCGAGGTGGCGCGAGGGGCGCCGCGCGTCGCAGTGTAGCCCAGCCTCAGGCCTCGCGCAGCCACGGTGGCTCGCTCCGCGCGCGGCGCAAGGCTTGGCCCACGAGGAGCGGTTGGGCTAAGCGCCTGCGGCATGGATCCCCAACGTGCGCTGCTCCTCGCGTGCTCGTGCCTCGCCCTGCTGCAAGGCTGCCGCACCAGCCCACCGGCGGACGCGGCGCGGGCAGAGCCCGCGCCGGCGCCAGCGCCGCCCCCGCGAGAGCCTTGGGCCTCGCTGGGCGCCGAGGAGGAGCTGAGCTTCCTCGGCACGGAGCCCTTCTGGAGCGGGAGCGTCCACGCCGGCACGCTGAGCTGGGTCACCCCCGACCACCTACCCGGAGAGCGGGCGCCGGCCACGCGCGTCGCCCGCGCGGGCGCGCTCGAGCTCAGCGCGACGGTCGGGGGCCAGCCGCTACGCGTCACGGTGACGCGCCAGCCGTGCAGTGACGGGATGTCCGATCGCCGCTACCCGCTCACCGTCACGGTGCAGCACGGCACCGAGCAGCGCCAAGGCTGCGCCTGGTCGGAGGGGCACCCCTTCGACGGCCCGGACGCGCCCTAGCCAAGCCGCGGGCGCCGCCGCTCGAGGGAGACCTCGCGGGCAAGGCCGACCTGGCTCCCGACCCTTCGCGCCAGGGTGTGGGCGGGCTCGGCGTACCGTTCGCAGTGGAGGCGCAGGGCTCGCCGCTCCGGCGCTCCTGACGCCAGGCTCCGCGGTCTGGCCGCCCACGCCGCGGCACCGGGACGTCCCTCGGCTCTTGTAGGCCCAACCAGCTTGGGGCACCCTGAGCGTGTGCGCAGGAACCACGCATGCCGAGCGTGCGTCACGCTGAGGGTGGCCACCGAGCGCTGGGTGTCGGCCGAAGACGTCGTGAAGGCTGGCGAGGAGCCTCACCCATGAGCTCCCCGTCTCGCTTCTCGGATCGCATCGTCGACGCGCTGCCGGTGCTTCGCTTCGGCGCGCAGGAGCGCGCGCTGCTCGAGCGCCTGGAGGCGACGCCCGAAGAGCCGCGCCAGGTGCTGGTGGAGAAGGCCAAGGTCAAGGGTGGCCGCTCCGAAGAAGCGGCCTCGGAAGAGGACGATGGCGCGGGTGAAGAGGCTGAGGCGGAGGAGGCCGAGGGGGAGCCCGCCGAGACGGCGCACGAGGAGCCCGCCCTGCGCGACGACACGCGCGGCGAGGTCAGGCGCCGGGCGCTCGCCTGGGTCGAGCGCGCCGACCTCGCCGCGAGGCTCGTGCGCACGTCAAAGAAGCGTGGCCACCCGAGGCACCAGGCCGAGGTGGAGCAGGCCAAGCGACAGCTCCTCGCGCGCGTGATGCTCCCCGGCGGGCTCTACGTCGTGCGCCGGGGCGGCACGCGCAAGGGCGCGGGCGAGGAGCGCTGGGCCGAGCGCGAGAGGCACTCCCGCGCCATCCTCGGCGACGCCGCCATCGAGGCGCGCTTCGGCAAGGGGGCCAAGCCTCCTGCCGTCCGTTCGTCATCGGCCTCCGTGTCGCCTGCGCGCCCTGGTCGCCAGGGCAAGCTCTTCGACTAGGGACCCCCTCCATGCTCACCCGACTGCGCATCAAGAACTTCAAGGCCTGGGGGACCCAGCTCTGGGAGCCCGGCCTCCGGCTCGCGCCCGTGACGCTTCTTCTGGGCCCCAACTCGGCTGGCAAGACGTCGTTGCTTCAGGCCCCGCTGCTCCTGAAGCAGACCTTCGAGAGCCCAGACCGCACGCTCGAGCTCAACACCGGAGGACAGCCCGCGGATCTCGTCGACGTCGGGACCGCCGAGACCCTGCTGCATGACGGGATGGGCGCCCACGAGGCGCTCGGACTTGGCTTCAGCGTCAACGACGAGTGCTCGTACGAGGCCACCTTCCACCGAACGACGTCGTCGCTCACGCTGGCCCGGCTCAGCCTGACGGAAGGTGCAGCCGTCTTTGAGGCAACGCGGCAATCCAAAGGGGGCTATCGACTCGCAGCTCCGGGCTACACGCCCGTCAAAGTGGCGGGTCGCGACGACGCGAAACGCACCTATCAGCCGGAGCGCGCCATCGGCTTCGCCGCCGAAGCTGTCGCAGCGCTGGGACCAGCGGGCACGAAAGCGCAAGATTTGTCGCTGCGCCTTCGTCAAGCGATCACGACCGTCGCCTACCTTGGGCCGCTCAGAGGCTATCCAGAGCGGACCTACCTGTGGAACGGCGTCGAGCCTGGGGATTTGGGGAAGAACGGAGAGCAGGCGGTCCACGCCCTCCTCGCGAGCGCCAGTTCGCGAAAGAAGCCGCGGGCGGGGGAGGAGGGGGGCGCGGAGTGGCTGGTGGGGCAGGTGTCCCACTGGCTGAGCGTGCTTGGCGTAGCGGACGAGCTCCTGCTCGAGCGCCAAGGTCGCTCTCGCCACTATGAGATTCTGGTCCGACGTGGTCAGCGAAAATCCAACCTCGTGGACGTCGGGTTCGGGATCTCGCAAGTCCTGCCGATGCTCGTCCTCGCCCATTTCGTCCCGCGTGGAACGACCATCATCGCCGAGCAGCCGGAGATTCATCTGCACCCGCGCGCTCAGACTGCGCTGGCGGAGCTCATGGTGACGGTAGCCAACACTCGGAACGTGCAGTTCATCGTGGAGACCCACTCCGAGCACCTCTTCAGGCGCCTGCAGTACCTCATCGCGGCAGACACCGTGAAGCCGGACCAGTGCGCGCTCTACTACGTGGATCGCGACGAACCTTCGGCACGGATCACGACGCTGATGGCCAACGAGCTCGGCCAGATCTCAAACTGGCCGGATCAGTTCTTCGGCGATGCGATGGGTGAAACGGCGCGGCACATGAAGAAGATCATCGAGAGGAAGCGTCTCGCCGAGGGCGGTTCGCGTGGCTGACCACCTCGTTGACACGAACGTGCTCATCGTCGGTAGCGCTGCGGTCGAGCCGAGGTACGGCGATGTCAGCGTCGACGCCGACGGCATCGAGGTGGTCTTCGACTGGCTGGCCGCGTTCCGTGACGACGCGGAGCGGAAGCTCGTCCTCGACACGGCTTGGAAGATCTACGAGGAGTACAACCGCAAGCTGAATGGCCAGCATTTTGGCCTTCAGGTGGTGCACCACAAGCTCCAAGCCTGCCTGCGTACGGAGCCGGTGCAGTACGATGGGAACGGCTACGGCGTCGTGCCTCCTGGCCTCGCTGCCGTCGACAATTCGGACAAGAAGTTCGTCGCCGCGGCGCTGAACGACCCGGCGAACGTCCAGATCGTCAACGCCGCTGACAGTGACTGGAAGCAGCACGAAGCGGCGCTCAGGGCGCACGACATCGTCGTCGTGGAGCTGCTCCCATGACGGACTTCTTCCGTTTCCCGCACACGCCGCACGTCGCGTGGCTGGGCAAGGGGAGCCCGCGGGGCGACAAGCTGCTCGCACCCCACGAGGTGAGGGAGCTGCTGTCCGGCGAGGTCGTGGTCGAGGAGAAGGTGGACGGGGCAAACCTGGGCTTCTCCGTGGGCGAGGATGGTGCGCTGCGTGCTCAGAATCGCGGGCGGTACCTCGAGGGCGCGGGCCTCGACGGTCAGTGGCGACCCTTGCGGCGGTGGTTGTCGTCGAGAGCCCACGCGCTCGCCGCGGCGCTGGGTACGAACCTCATGCTCTTTGGAGAGTGGTGCTACGCGGTGCACAGCGTGCGCTACACACGGCTTCCCGACTGGTTCCTCGCCTTCGACGTGTATGACCGAGAGCGCGACGAGTTCTGGGACGTCGAGCGGCGCAACGCGCTGGCCGAGCGGCTAGGGGTCCTGACGGTACCAGAGCTCGGGCGAGGCCAGCAGACCGTCGAGGCGCTCACGCGCCTGCTCGGGCAGTCGAGGCTCACCGAGGGCCCCGCAGAGGGGCTGTACGTGCGCCGCGAGGCGAACGGCGTGCTGACGGCGCGAGCGAAGTTGGTCCGCGCCGAGTTCGTCCAAGCCATCGACGAGCACTGGTCGAAGCGCGCGATCGAGGAGAACCAGCTCGCCGAGGGGGTGAACGCGTGGCGCTGAAGACGACTGCCCTCACCGAGCGGGTCGTTCCCGACTTGCTGCGCTACCTGCTCACGACCCATCCGTCACCTGCTCACCAACGACGTACCCGTCGGGCATTGTGAAGGCGGCGCCGGCATGCTCGCGGGCGAGCGGTCGTGACGCTCGCCGCGGGGTGTGTTGGCTTGGGTGTCCGTGGCGCCGCGGCGAAGGCTCTGGGGGTTCGATCGTGCGGGCTCAGGTCCCGCGTCGTTGGCGGGACGGTGCTCGAGGGCTCGCGCTAAGAGCCGTTGCTCGCTGGCTCCTGGGGACCACCGACGGCGCCGGGTCGAAGGTCGTCATCCCCAAGCCTCCCGCCCCGCGCGAGGGTGGCGTGGCGCGGTGTCGAAGCCAGGGGGGCGCGCTCCAGCACGTCGCCAAGCCGCGCCTCGAGAGGCTCTTCGCCGGCAGCACCGAAGGCGGCCACCGCGCCTGCGTGCTCCGCGGCACCGTGGCCGCCCGGTCGGGCGCCGCCCCGCGCTCGTGCGTGGGTGGCTTCGGGAGCGGCCGCGTCGAGGGTGGGCGCGGCGCCTGGCGGAGGTTTGGAGCGCTGCGTCGCGGGTGCTAGCACGGCGCTCGGCATGGAAAAGCTAGCGTTCTTGGGCACCGGGTTCATTGGGGCGGGGATGGTGGAGGGGCTGGTCGCCACCGGCCACGCGGTGCGCGCGTGGAACCGCAGCGCGAGCAAGGCGCAGCCGCTCGCGGAGCAGGGCGTGGAGATCGCGGCCTCCGCGGCGGAGGCGGTGCGCGGCGCTCAGCGGGTGCACGTGGTGCTCTCGGACGACGCGGCGGTGGACGAGGTGCTTGGCGGCGTCGTCTCGGCGCTCGCGCCGGGCGCGTTGGTGGTGGACCACACGACCACGGCGCCCGGGCCCACCGCGGCGCGCTCCCAGAGGCTGGAGCAGCAGGGGGTGCAGTACCTGCACGCGCCCGTCTTCATGTCGCCCCGCATGTGCAAGGAGCGTCAAGGCCTCATACTCAGCAGCGGGCCGCGGGCGCGCTTCGAGCGCGCGGAGCCTTGGCTCGCCGGCATGACGGGCAAGGTGTGGTGGCTCGGCGAGCGGCCGGAGCTGGCCGCCGCCTACAAGCTCTTCGGCAACGCCATGATCTTGAGCCTCTCGGGCGCCATCGCGGACGTGCTGACGCTGGGTCAGGCGGTGGGCGTCGCGCCGGAGCAGGTCATGGAGCTGTTCCAGCAGTTCAACCCGGGCGCCGGGCTGCCGGGGCGAGGCTCACGGATGGCGCGCGGGAAGTTCGAGCCGGACTTCGCGCTCAGCATGGCGCGCAAGGACGTGCGCCTGATGCTGGAGACCGCGGGGGAGCTGCCGCTGGCCGTCCTGCCCGGCCTGGCGGCACGGATGGACCAGCTACTCGCCGCCGGCCGCGGCGACTATGACGTCAATATCTTGGCGGAAGGGCCCGTGAAGGCGGCTCAGCGCTGAACACGCGCGCCGGGCGTGGACGAGCGTACTCGAGTGCGCCACACTGAAGGCGCGGCGCTCACAGGCCGCGTCGGAGCCGTCACATGGGAAGCCTCAGCCTCGGTCACTGGATCATCGTGCTCGTCATCGTGCTGCTCGTGTTCGGGCCAGCGCGGCTGGGCCAGGTGGGCAAGGGCCTCGGCGAGGGCATCAAGAGCTTCAAGAAGGGCTTGGCGGACGAGGAGCCGCCGCCGCCGCCGCAGCGCCAGCTCAGCGAGAGCAGCGAGCCACGGCGTGAGGCTTGGCATGGCGCGCCAGGCGAGGTCGCTGCGGTCGCCAAGGGTGGCGAGCCGCGGCGCGACTCCTAGCGGACCACCTCGTGGCGGGCGCCGTCAGGCGTTGACGATGAAGCGCCGCTCCCCACGCTCGAAGAAGCCGACGATCTGCCGCGCGGCCGCCAACCCCGCGTTCACGTTGGCCTCCTCCGTCTGTGCGCCCATCTTGGCGGGCGTGCAGTAGAAGCGCTGGGCGTACTTGGCCTCGAGCTCCGCGAGCGTGGCCGCGCTGGGCGCGACGTCCGACAGGTAACGGAAATCTGCACGGGCCGCGAAGGTCTCGAGCAGGCCCGCCTCGTCGATGACCTCCTTGCGCGCGGTGTTGATCAGCGTGGCACCAGCCGGCATGCGCTCGAGCAGCGCCTTGCCGATGGAGCCGCGTGTCTCCGGCGTGGCTGGGATGTGCAGCGAGACGTACTGCGAGCGCTCGTAGAGCTGCTCCACCTGGGTCACGGGCGTGACGCCGAGGGCCTCGAGCGCGCTGGGCTCCACGAAGGGATCGAAGGCGTGGACCTTCATCCCGAACCCCTGCGCGATGGTGGCCACCGCGCGCCCCACGGCGCCGAAGGCGTGCAGGCCGAGCGAGCCGCCGCGCAGCTCACGGCCCGTCTTGCCGTCGAAGCGCCCGCGCAGCACGTAGAGCAGCATGCCGAACACCAGCTCCGCCACCGCGTTGGCGTTCTGGCCCGGGGTGTTCATCACGGCCACGCCCAGCGCCTTGGCCCTCGCGGTGTCCACGGTGTCGTAGCCGGCGCCGGCCCGCACCACGAGCTTCAGCTCCTTGGCCGCGGCCAGCACCTCCGCGTCGATGATGTCGCTCCGGACGATGACGGCGTGCGCCCCGGCAATGGCGCTCGACAGCTCCGCCTTCGAGGCGTAGCGCTCGAGGACGGTGACCGCGTACCCCGCCTGCTCGAGGATGCCGACGACCTGCTGACGGGCGGCGGCGGAGAAGGGCTTTTCAGTGGCGAGCAGGACGGAATAGGTCACGGGCACCTCCAGGGAGAGAAGCCTGCCCGCATAACGAACCCCGCCGCCTTCGACAAGGGCTCGCGCGTGGGCGCGTCCAACGTTGTCGCGGCGCGCTCCTCGGGCGCCGCGGAGGGTCTGCAGAACGCCAGCGTCGCGGGGCCGCCGGGGGCCTTCCCTGGCAACCCTGGCGTTGCGGAGGGGCCGGTGCGGCGGTGCTGGGCGTGGAGGACCTCGCCGAGCTCCAGGCGGGGGAGGCGCCGGCGTGTCCCACCACGGAGCCAACGTGGCCCTCGGAGCTCGGGCTTGCCGCGGCCGTCGCCGCGGACGTGGTGGGCCCGCGGTCGCACGCGGCCATCACCGCGCGGGAGCATGGCATCCCGGCGGGGCCGGGGACGGAGCGCGGGTGCGCCTCGCTGCCGGAGGACCTGCGCGTCGTGGTGGGTGGCAGCGCGGACACGGCGAAGCCGGCGGCGTGCCCGCCGTGGTGAGCTTCGCTCGGCGTGTCGTCGCCGAACACCGTCCCGAAACGCCGACGAAACTCGCGCCGGGTTCAATCACCCAGTGATGATCGACCCAGGTGATACCGCGTGGCTGCTGGTGAGCACCGCGCTCGTCTTGCTGATGACCCCGGCGCTAGCGCTCTTCTACGGCGGCATGGTCCGCCGGAAGAACGTGCTGTCCACGCTGATGTACTCGCTCGCGGCCATCCCGGTCGTGAGCGTCCTCTGGCTGCTGTACGGCTACTCGCTCTCGTTCGGCCCAAGCCACGGCGGGCTCATCGGGGATCTGTCGCTCGTGGGGCTCGGGAGCCTCGCGACGGAGGCCCACGGTACGGTGCCCAGCCTCGCGTTCTGCGCCTTCCAGATGATGTTCGCCGTCATCACTCCGGCGCTCATCTCCGGGGCCTTCGCGGAGCGCATGAAGTTCTCGGCGTACCTCGCGTTCGTGGTCGCCTGGTGCACGCTCGTCTACTTCCCCGTCGCGCATTGGGTCTGGGCCGAGGGCGGCTGGCTCCTCGAGCTGGGCGCGCTCGACTTCGCAGGTGGGACGGTGGTGCACCTCACGGCTGGAGCGTCGGCGCTCGTCTGCGCCTTGATGGTCGGAAAGCGTCTCAAGTACCCCCAGGAGCGCCCGCTCCCCCACAACCTGACGATGACCCTCACCGGCGCTGGCCTGCTCTGGTTCGGGTGGTTTGGGTTCAACGCCGGCAGCGCGCTCAGCAGCGGGTGGCTCGCGGCCACGGCCTTCATGGCGACGCACCTGGGCGCCGCGGGGGGAGCGCTCGGCTGGCTGGCGGTCGAGTGGTGGCACCGAGGCAAGCCCACCGCGCTCGGCCTCGCCTCGGGCGTGGTGGCGGGCCTCGTCGCGATCACACCAGCGGCCGGCTACGTCACGCTGGTCGCGGCGGCGCTCATCGGCCTGCTCTCGGCCATGGTCTGCTACGTGGCGGTGCTGGCCAAGTACAGGTTCGGCTACGATGACTCGCTCGACGCCTTCGGTGTCCACGGGGTCGGTGGCCTCACCGGCGCGCTGCTCACGGGGGTGTTTGCTCGCCAGCGGGTCTTCCCGGGCGCGGCGGGTGCCGTGGGGGCCGACGGTCTGCTCGCCGGTCACCCTCGGCTGCTCGGCTTGCAGCTCCTCGCGTGCGTGGTCAGCGCCGCGTACGCCGTCGTGCTCACGGTGGGGATCCTGAAGGTCATCGACCGCCTGATAGGGCTCCGGGTGAGCACCGCGGACGAGCGCGAGGGACTCGACCTGACTCAGCACGGAGAGGACGGCTACGCGGGCTGAGCCCGGACCCCCGCCGCGCCCGGCTGCGCCGTCAGGGGCGCTTCGGGCGCTTCGGCTTGCGCGGGGCGCTGCCGGGGGCGTCGGGTGAGACGAGGCGTGGCCCCTCGGGGAGCAGCGCCACGTGACGCGTGCGCGCGCCAGGGTCGCGCGGGCGCGGCGCGCGGCGCGGGGGGGCGTCCTCCGGGGGAGGCGCGGGGCCGCGCCGGGGCGCGGCGGGGGCCGTGAAGGGTCCGGCGCTGGCGAAGGGGCTCGACGGCAGGTGCGGTGGCGCCCCGGCGCGCTCCTGGAACGGCCGGATGACGAGCCGTGGATCGCGCGCGTCCGGCTCTTGCGCGCGCTCGGCGAAGCGCCGCGCCGCGCCGCGCGCGATCTGGAACGTGGCTTGGCGTGGGCCCACACGGATGGCCCCGATGTCCGCGCCCCGGATGTCACCGCGCCGGCAGAGCAGCGCCACCAGCCGCCGCGCGTCCGCGCCCTGCTGGGTGCCCCAGTTGATGCTGAAGCTCGCGTAGTCCTCGGCCTGGGGCGCGCTCGGGCGGCGCTCGAAGGGCTCTGGCGCCGGGCGCGGCGGGCGTCGGGGGGGCGCCTCGCTGGCCTGGTCCGGCGCGGGGCGCGGCGGGCGTCGGGGGGGCGCCTCGTTGGCCTGGTCCGGCGCGGGGCGCGGCGGGCGGGGCTTGGCGCCCTCGTGAAAGGGGGCGCGGGGCGGACGCTCCTTGAAGCGCTCCGGGGCGGCGCTGCGCCGCGGCTGGTCGCGGAGCCTGGTGTCCGTGCGCGCGGGCGTCACGATCACGGGCGTGACGTTGCGCGGTCGCGCGGGGCCGCCGAGCCGGACGCGCTCGAGCAGCGCGCCGAGCAGCGCGGCCGGCTCCGCGCTCGCGAGCAGCCGCTCGACCAGCGCGGCGTGCTTCGGCGAGGGCTCGCTCGTGCTCAGCTCCGTGACGAGGCGCTCCTCCGCGGCGCGCACCAGCTCCGCGCGCGTGGGCACCGGCTCGACGGTGAAGGCCGTGCGCGCGCGCTCGAGCAGCAGCGTCACCCGCCGGCGCTGGCTGGCCTCGCAGAGCGAGAGGCTCCGCCCCTTGCGGCCCGCGCGCCCGGTGCGCCCGCTGCGGTGTGTGTACGTGTCGGGATCGTCCGCCGGATCGAAGTGGATGACGCGCGCGATCTCGAGCACGTCGATGCCGCGCGCCGCGACGTCCGTGGCCACCAGCAGCTTCAGCGTGCCGGCGCGGAAGGCGTCCAGCGTGCGCGTGCGCTCGCGCTGCTCCATGTCCCCCGAGAGCGACGCGGCCGTGAAGCCCGCGCCCACCAACTCTTGCGCCAGCTCCGCGCAGCCCGCGCGCGTGCGCACGAAGATGAGCGTCAGCTCCTCGGGCGCCAGCAAGAGCACGTTGACGAGCGCGTCGAAGCGCTCCCCGCGCGCCACCGGGTGGATGACGTGCTCGATGTCCGCGTGCGCGCTGCCCGTGGGCGTGGCCTGCACCACCCCCACGCTCTGCTGGTAGCGCTGCGCCAAGCCCAGCACGTTGGGCGCGAAGGTGGCGCTCACGAGGTGGGTGCGCCGCTCGGCGGGCATCCGCTCGAGGATCTGCTCGAGCGCCTCCCGAAAGCCGAGGTCCAGGAGCTGATCGGCCTCGTCCAGCACGATGGCGCCCACCTCCGTCGGCGTGATGGCGCCGTGCTCCAGGTGATCCAAGAGCCGCCCCGGCGTGGCCACCACGACGCCGGGGCGCTTGGCGAGCGCGCGGCGCTCCCCGAGCACGCTGGTGCCGCCCGTGACGGCCGCCACGCCCACCCCGAGCGGCGCGAAGAGCCAGCCGAGCTCACCGGCCACCTGCGCCGCTAGCTCGCGCGTCGGCGCGACGACCAGGGCGCGCGGCCGGCAGCCCGACCCGCTCGGCGCGGCGCCGAGCAGCAGCGGCGCCACCACGAGCCCGAGCGCCACCGTCTTGCCGGAGCCCGTCCGCGAGGAGATCCTGAGATCCTTCCCGGCGAGCTCAGGAGCGAGCACCGCCGCTTGGACGGGCGTCAGCGCCTCGAAGCCGCGATCGACGAGCGCCTGGCGCAGGGGGGCGAGGGACGGGGGCAGCTCGAGATCGGCCATGGGGGCGCGGACACTAGCAGGTTGGCGCCGGCGTGCTCGCTCCCCGCTGAGGGAGGGCGCCGAGCGCTTGCCCGGGCGGCGGGCGTCGGGCATGGTCCGCGCGCCGGCCTCGGCCGCGCCACCTCGGAGGACAGCGCTTGGAAGCCATCAAGAAGTTCTGGGACGTCATGACCCACCTGGACGTCCACCTGGCGGAGTGGTCGCAGCTCATGGGCGGCTGGCTCTACGTGGTGCTCTTCCTCATCATCTTCGCGGAGACGGGCCTGGTGGTGACCCCGTTCTTGCCCGGAGACTCGCTGCTGTTCGCCATCGGGGCGCTCTGCGCGCTGGACTCACCGCTGCACGTGGCGGTGGTCATCCCGCTGCTCATCATCGCCGCCGTGCTGGGCGACGCGGTCAACTACACGGTGGGGCTACGGATGGGGCCGGCGGTGTTCCGAAGTGAACAATCCGTATTGCTCAACAAGAAGCACCTGGAGCGCACCCAGAGGTTCTACGAGAAGTACGGCGGCAAGACGATCATCATCGCGCGCTTCGTGCCCATCGTACGCACCTTCGCGCCCTTCGTGGCGGGCGTGGGCAAGATGCAGTACCGCCGCTTTTTCATCTACAACGTGGTGGGGGCGGTGGCCTGGGTGCTGCTGTTCGTGCCGGCGGGCTATTTCTTCGGCAACCTGCCCATCATCAAGAAGCAGTTTCACTACGTCATCATCGCCATCATCGTCTTGAGCGTGTTGCCGGCGGTGGTGGAGGTGCTCAAGGGTTGGCTGGCGGCGCGGCGGGAGCAGGCCTCCACCCCGGAGCGCTGAACCCCCGCCCGAGCTCAGTACTCTAGGTTGAGGCTCACGCTGCCGCCGTACACGTAGCCTGCGCTGGCGAAGCCAGGGTAGCCGGGGTTGTTGGTCTGCAGCCCGCGCGCCGCCTGCACCTCCGCGCCCGTGTTGCGGTCGTAGGCGCCGTCCACGAACTCGTCCACGAGCAGCGCTGGGTCCTTCTTCTGGTGGCGGGGCAGGAGCCGGTGCAGCTGCAGCGCGAGGCCGGGGCGCAGCGTGTAGCCCCAGAACGCGAAGCCATAGTCCACGCCGAGCGTCGCGCCAAGGCGGTCGTTGTCCACGTAGTTGGAGCGGCCCACCTGCAGCGGCACCGGCGAGGGCACGTAATTGACGTCCAGGCGGCTGTGCAGCCGGCGCCAGCGGTAGCGCACGCCCAGGCTGGGGCTGACGGTGTTGCTCCAGCCACCTTGGCTGCCGTAGTCTGAAGGGGACTGCCCTTGCCGGTCGACGTAGTCCGACCAGCGCGAGTAGAGCAGGGTGCTGGCCACGGCGAAGACGTGGCGGCGCCGCGGGTTGAGCGTCCAGTCGCCTCCGACGCCCAGCGTCCAGGGCATGTAGTCGTGGACGAACTCCCGCCGCGTGCCCGACTGACTGCCGAGCGGGAGCGTGGAGGCGAAGCCAGCGTCGATGCGGAAGGCCTGGACGGAGTGGAACGTGGCCGAGAGTCGCGCGTGCTCCGTCAGCGCCCAGCTCACGCCGAAGTGCGGCGCCACGTTCGCGGTGACGCCGATGTCGTTGCTGAGCTGCATCCTCCCGAAGTCGTCCGGATCACGGATGTACGCGTTGGCGGCGACCACGTTGGTGAGGTTGAGCGTGAAGCTGACGCCGACGCTCAGGCCGTTGAGGATCTCGCTGCCGAGCCCGAAGGCCAGGGAGGTGGCCGTCATACGGTCCCCGTAGAGCTCCGGGTGCAGGCTGTTGGAGAAGAACTGCTCGCGCTCGTCCGGGTACGTGGAGTACGCGGTGGTGAAGGTGCCGAGCGGCACCAAGGCGTGGATGCCGAGCACCAGGCGCCGGTTGAAGATGGGCCCCACCAGCCCAATGACCTGGTAGGCGCGCGTCTTGCCGCTGCTGCCGCTCGACTGTCGCGGGTGCGCCCGGAAGCCGGTGTGTCCGCAGGAGGGACAGCCTTGCTCGAGCCAGCGCGTGGGCAGGGTGCCGTTGGAGATGGGGTTGCCGTCCGGTCCGAGCAGATCAGGATCCCGTACCGCCTCCGGGACGTTGCCGTCGACGCGCCCGTCCAAGGTGAGGGAGATCTGCTCGCTGAGCACCAGCACGCCCAGCTCCACGCTCTGCTCGGCGTAGGCCAGCAGCGCGGGGTTGAAGTACGTGGAGGCGGCGCTCGGCCCCGTGCTGCGGGCGTTGAAGCCCGTCTCCCCGGTGACGCCGCCCGCCAGCTCGAAGAGCGGAGAGGCCGACGCGGGGCTGGCGCCGAGCAGGGCGGCGGCGAGCAGGGTGAGCGCGTGGTGCTTCATTCGGTCACGGCCTCCACGGGGAGCGCCGCGCGGACGCGGGCGCAGGTCTCGAGATCGTCGTCTTGGCTGACCAGCAGCGGGCGCGCGATGACGGCGGCGACGCGCGGGTCCGTCAGCTCCAGCCCCAGCCAGCGCAGGCTGACCCGGTGCGCCCGGTCGGTCGCGGGCCGTGAGCCGATGGTGGCGAGGGTGCAGGCGCCCTTCTGGCAGCCATGCACGGACAGCACCTGCTCACTAGTGTCGAAGAAGGCGCCGGTGGTGAACTCGATGGCGTAGGGAGGGATGGGGTACTCCGCGAGCGGACCGTACTCGTTCCAGTCGCGCTGGACGGAGTTGCGGACGGCGTTGATGGTGCCGGTGAGGTACCAGGCGAGCCCGGGGTAGCCGTCGCCGTCGATGTCCTCCGCGCCCTCCAGGTGCTCTCCGAAGGGCTTGCTGGCATCGCGCGTGGGGTTGGGCTCGTAGGGTAGTGGGGGCAGGCTGCTGAGCTCCGGGTGGTCGTCGAAGTTTGCGGGCAGCAGCGCGTCGTCTCCACCGCGTAGGAAGTAGTGTCGCGAGAGCGTCAGCTCACAGCCGCCGCCCTTGGCGACGAAGCGTCCGTGGCGTGGGGGCCGTGTGACGCCTCGGCCGTCCGGGCGGCCGTCTTGTGGGTTGCGCCAGAGCAGCGCGCGGCGCCCACGGTCGTCGAGGCTCACGCGCACGGTGCCGGTGGCCTCGATGCCGCAAGTGACGCTCTGGGCGACGCGCAGCGTTTCGCCCGTCTGCTCGAGCTTCAGCACGTACCAGGTGGTCGCTACCTGGAGCTGCTGCAGCGCGTTGTCGCGGCTGAAATCGAGCTGGCGCAACAGCCAGTAGCCGTTGGCGTCGCAGGCCTCGCTCTTGAAGGTGGCGCCGCAGGAGGAGTCGCACTGGCGCCCGTCGGGTGGGTCACACGTCTCTGGGGCGACGACGACGCCGTCGCCGCACACGGGGCGGCAGCCCTGCTCGCCGCACAGGTAGCCCTCGGCGGCGCGGCACTCCACGCAGCCCGGCCCGACTTGATCGCACTCCTCGCTGCCGTTGACGACGCCGTCCCCGCAGACCGAGGCCACGGGGAGCACTCGGTCCTCCGCGCAGCTCAGCAGGGTGAGCGGCAACAGGCAGCAAGCCAGGCGAGCCCGCATCGCCGCTGGATCTGCCATGACGGAGGCGTGCTTGTCATGTTCATTGTAGCGGCCGGCCCTCCGGTGGACGCTGCTGCAGGCGGGCGGTCACCTGCGCGGTGGGCTCGCGGAGCCGCTCGTCCAGCCACTCCGGCGCGGCGGCCCAGCGCGGGTGGAGGGGGGGGCGAGCCCGGAGCTGAAACCCCATGCCAGCGCAGCGCGCTTGGAGTGTGCGCAGGTGCGGCCAGGGGCTCTGCGAGTTGACGTAGTCCGGCGTGACCGGGGACACCCCGCCGAAGTCGTTGAGACCCGCCTCGATCAGCGGCTCGAGGCGCTCCGCGTTCAAGTTGGGAGGAGTCTGGACGCTCACCTCGTCGTCGAGGATGAGGCGCGCCAGCGCGATGGCGTGGCGCAGCTCCAGCGCCTCCACCGCCTGGCTGGTGAGCGGCCGTGTGCCCGAGTGCGGCACGAAGTTCTGCACGATGACCTCTTGCAGGTGCCCGTGGCGGCGGTGGGAGGCGCGCAGCGCGAGCAAGCTCTCCACGCGCTCGCGGCGCGTCTCCCCGATGCCGAGCAGGATCCCGCTGGTGAACGGGATGCGCAGCTCCCCTGCCTGCTCCAGCATTTGCAGGCGCTTGGCGGGCCGTTTGTCCGGCGCCTTGTGGTGCGGCATCCCGGGAGCGCAGAGTCGGAGGCTGACGTTCTCCAACATCAACCCCAAGCTGACGTTGTACGGGCGCAGCCTCCGCAGCTCTTCACGCGAGAGCACCCCCGCGTTGGTGTGCGGCAGGAGCCCCGCGTCGAGCGCGAGCTGGCTCACCTGCACCAGGTAGTCCACCGTGCTCGCGTGCCCATACTCGGCGAGCGTCCGCCGGTACGCGGGGAAGGCCGTCTCCGGGCGGTCTCCCAGGCAGAGCAGCGCCTCTCCTGCGCCGCTCCGACGCCCCGCCTCGAGCGTCGCGCGCACCTCCGCCGGCGACATCGTCCACTCCCCCGCGTCCCCGGAGGAGCGCCGGAAGGAGCAGTAGTCGCAGTGGTTGCGGCACAGGTTGGTGACGGGCAGAAACACCTTCGGGGAGTAGGTGAGGGTGCGCCCGAACAGCGCGTCCCGGCGCGCGGCGGCGCGGCGACAGAGCTCCTCGATGAGGGGCGCGTCGGCGTCCGCCAGGGCGAGCGCCTCCGCGTCGCTCAGCGGGTCGTGCCTGGGCAGCGCGTCCGCGGGGCGCGGCCGGTGCGGGGCGGTCATGGCTCAGCGCTCCAAGGAGAATACATAGTCGTCGAGGTGGCGGCGGTAGGCGATGACGCGCACGCCCTCCGCGGCGCCGGGCGCCTCGGGGGCGGCGCCCTCCGGCCAGAGCAGCCAGCGCTGCGCGCGCGGCTCGAGCGTGACGGGCTCGCCCAGCAGGGCGCTGTAGATCTTGGAGTAGTGCTCGGGGTGCCGCTCCATCACGCTGGCGTAGGCGTGGACGCGCTCGAGGCCAGCCCCGCGCGCGCGGCACACCTCCAGCACCACCGGCTGCGCCCCCTGCAAGGCCAAGAGATCGCTGGCCAAGCGCTTGCCCATGTACGGCACCGGCAGGTCGTCGGTGACGAAGCGCAGGGGCGCGCCGAGCAGCGCGCCGAGCTGCGTGAGGCTGCGCCCCTGGGGCAGGGCGTGCCGGATGAGCCAGGCTTGGAGGCGCTTCTCCGCGCTCACGCGCTCGGCGGGGGCCGCCACGCACCAGCGCTGGTACTCGGCCTCGAAGTCCGCCACCACCGCGGCCAGGTTCTTGATGTTGACGCGGCCCTGGAGCGGACGCTCGTCCGCGAGCGACAGCATGTCCACGCCCGTCGTCGTGGGTCGAAAATAGACGCGGTGCCCCTCACGGGCTTGGAGCGCGGCGGCATGCTCGCGGATCCGCTCGGCGCGCTTCAGGATGGTCTCGAGCTGCGCGCGCTGCTTCTGGTCGCTGACCCCTTGGGTCTCCGTTCGATCGATCACGTCGTCCCGACGCTAGCCCACTGGCCAAGAGATGCGAGCCGTTGGTCGAGCTCGGGTGCGATGAGCAGCTCCCAAGCGTCCAGGCGCGCTTGGCGCAGCTCTGCGCTGGTGAGTCGCCCTGGAGCGGGCTCGGGGGAGCCGAGGATCTCTTGCGCCTGGAGCTGGGCCGGTAGGCGGAGCCGCGCCGCGCGGAGGGCGCCCGTGACCTCGCGGGGGGCGCGCGCGAGGCACCAGTCGAGGAGCTGAAACGCGAGCGCCGCGTGCCCCACCTCGTCGTCGGCGATGCGCGTGAGCACGGCGCGCACCCGCGGGACGGTGCAGGCAGCCGCCGCGCGGAGGGCGCCCAGGGCGGCGCTCGTCTCGGCGATGACGCCCTCCAGCAGCGTGTCCAGCGCGAAGCCGACGAGGCTCGGCGGACGCAGCGGGGGGATCCGCAGCGGCCCAGGGCTCAGCGGCGGCGCGCCGTAGGCGCGGGCCAGCTCCAGGCAGAGCTGGGCGTGGACGACCTCGTCGGTGGCCGCCTGCTGGACCAAGAGGAGCAGCTCCGGCGGCGCGCCGAGCTGCAGCAGCTCCAGCGCGACGCGGTGAAACGCGGCGATGGAGGCGTGCTCGGTGAGCGTGTCGTCGAGCCAGGCGCTGGCGAGCGCTGGGTTGGGCTCGAGCGGGGGCTCGCGGCTGCTCCCCACCCCTCGCCAGGCGTCGCTCACCTCCAGGCCAGCGAGCCAAGCGGTCTCGCCCTCGGTGAGCGGTCGGCCCCCGGCCACCTTCTCTCGCCAGTGGTAGCAGCAGGCGTCGTGCCGAGCGCTGCGTGCTGCCAGCGTGCCCTGCTGGTCGAGGAACCCGCGCACGTCGCGGGGTAGGCCTGCGTAGGCGCCGGCGTCCGCCCAGGGCTGCTTCTCTCCGTCGATGAAGCGCACGCAGCCCTCCAGGACGGGCGAGCCGCTGTAGCCGAGCGGCTCGGCCTGCGCGATGGTGCCACACCAGGTGCCAGCGGCGGCGTGAGGCGCCTCGCCCGCGGCGTGAGCGGCGGCGCTGGCGGAGGGCTGCGGCGCCGGGGCGGGTGAGCGCTGGCACGCGCTGAGGGTCAACGAGGTCAACAGGGCGCTCGGCCAGCGCGCCTGGGCGAGCCGAGCGCGCATCAGCGTGAGGATCGTGACGTCGTCCGCCGACATGGGAGCGCGCTCAGCGACGGCGCGCCCGAGGCGCCGCGCTTCGCTGCGCCTTGGGCGAGGCTTTCTTGGCGATGGCCTTCTTGGCGATGGCCTTCTTGGCGACGGTCTTCTTGGCGGCGGTCTTCTTGGCGACGGTCTTCTTGGCGACGGTCTTCTTGGCGATGGTCTTCTTGGCGGCGGTCTTCTTGGCGACGGTCTTCTTGGCGACGGTCTTCTTGGCGACGGTCTTCTTGGCGACGGCCTTCTTGGCGACGGCCTTCTTGGCGGGAGTGCGGCGCGTGCGCGGCGCTGCGGCCGGCTCGAAGTAGGTGAGCATGGGAATGCAGTAGAGCCTCACCCAGCGATCCGCGGCGCTCTCACCATGGCTCAGTGGGAGATCCGAGTGCGTGACGGTGAGCCGCGTGCTCTTGCCGACGGCCTCGAAGCTCAGCTCCACGCGGGTGGCGCGCGCTTGCCCAAAGAGCTTGGGGCTCCGCCAGGACAGCGCGATCCGCTGCGCTGGTACCAGCTCCAGCAGGCGCCCCTCGATGGCGCCCGCCGCGGCGTGAAAGCTCCCGCCCACGCGCGCGTCGATCTTGGCGGGCTGCCCCGTCATCGCCTGGTGCTGCTCAGAGTCCAGCCAGGCCTCGTAGAGCCGCTGAGGAGTGGTGGGAAGGACGACGCTGACCTGGATTGTCTCGACGGTCATGGGGTGTGGCTCTCCGGGGCGCGCAGCGTAGCCGCCCGAGGACGAGGGGCGCAAGGCAGACCCCGGCGTGGCGTGGGCTCCCCGCTGACGCAGCTCTCCCGGCGCGCTGAGCTGCTGGTCGCCTCGGGGCGGCCCTGGCCCAGCAGCGGACCGGCGCTGCGGGACCGGTCCGCGCGCGCCCTGGGCGCGGTCGTCGCGGCGTTGGCGTCATTGACGCACGTGTGAACTTCATGAGATTCGTCGCAGCGCCATGTCCGTTCCGTCTTTCGACCGCTTCATCGCGCCGCTGCTCCGAGTGCTCGCCGAGCGAGGCACGCCCGTGCGCGCGCGTGAAGCCCGCGAAGCGGTCGCCGATGCGCTCGAGCTGACCGGAGAGGATCGCGCCGAGCGCGTGCCGAGCGGCGTTCAGGTCGTCTACGCCAACCGCAACGGCTGGGCGCACGACCGGCTCAAGCGCGCAGGGCTCTCGCAGTCGGTGCAGCGCGGCGTCTGGCAGATCACGCCGCAGGGGCTGGCCCTGGCGAAGGAACATCCTCAGGGCCTCCCGGACGAGCTCGTGGTGAAGCTGGCCCGCGCCTATGACGAGGAGGACGTCAGCGGGAGGCCCGTCCACGAGGTCGCGCGCGAGGCGAGCGACGTCGCGACGCCCGAGGACCGCATCGATCTCGCGCTCCGTGAGATCCGCGACAGCGTGGCTTCGGAGCTGCTCGAGCTCATCGGCCGTGAGACGCCAGGCTTCTTCGAGCGGCTCGTGCTCGATCTGCTGCACGCCATGGGCTACGGCCTGAGCCGCCAGGAGCTGCAGGCCGTCGGCGGCTCTGGCGACGGCGGCATCGACGGCATCGACGGCATCATCTCGCTCGACCGCCTTGGTCTGCAGAAGGTCTACGTTCAGGCCAAGCGCTGGCAGCAGCCCGTGGGCGGCGCCGTCGTGCGAGACTTCATCGGCGCGCTCACGACGCGCGGCGCGGACAAGGGCGTGCTGCTCACGACCTCGAAGTTCACCGCCGACGCGCACGCGACCGCCGAGAAGGTACGGATGGGCTCGCTCGTGCTCGTCGATGGCCGGCGCCTCGCGGAGCTGATGACCGAGCACGGCGTCGGCGTCAGCCACCGGACGCTGCGCGTGCCGAAGGTCGACAGCGACTACTTCGAGCCCGAGGCGTGAGGGCCTGCGCTCGGCCCCGGTGGCTGGCGTCAGCCGGCGCCTGGAAGAGGAGCGTGATGGTCGCGGGTCTCGCGGAGCGCGCGGGCGCCGTCACTGGGGTGCGTGTCCACCCTCGTCGTCATGACGCTCCGATGCCGCGCGCGGCGCCGGGCCGGGCGAACTCCCTTGGCGCTGGACTAGGTGCGCGAGATCGCCGAGTGCCGCAGCGTGGGCAGGCTCACTGGATGCTCGAGGCCCGCGCGCTCCCACCAGACCGCCAAGGGGTGCCCGAGCTGCCGCGTCGCGGGGAGCTGCGCTGCCTGAGTCTCGGGCTTCACGCGCCGTCGCTCCCCCTAGATCGGGCACTCTGTGGCATGAAGGGGGCGGCCGATGCCGCTCGTATACCTCCCAGACGTCGAGTCCCTGTTCCTCTGGGGCACCGAGCCCTCGCCGCGCGTGGTGCCGACGCTGGGCCACGGTGGCGAGCCCTGGTCTGCCACGCTCCTCACCCCCGAAGGCCTCCGTGACACCGCGGGCTTCAAGCTCCCCCTGCTCGACACCGTGGCCAGGCTCGTGGTCGTCCCTGCCGCCGAGCTCGAGGGCCTGCCCGGTTCGGTGGTGACGTGGGTCTTGGCCAGCAAGCTCGCGGTGGAGCTCGTCGCCCGCGAGCGAGTGGTGCCGACGATCTCTCGGCGTGGGGGGCGCATCGAGGCGCGCTGGGCCGCCGCCCTCGCGGGGAGCGAGGACGCGGCGAAGGTCACGGCGATCGCCGCGAGCATGCCCCCTGCGGCGCACGCGGTCGCGGCCGTCGGCGATCGTTCGGGCGCCGTGTGGGCGCCGGACGCGCTAGTGCGCGCGTACCTCGATGCCATCGTCGACACGCTGGTGCGGACCGCACGCGGCGCCCCGTCGATTGGCGGCTCGCGCGCCGCAGCGCGCGCTCCGACGCCCGCCGCGCGCTCGAGAACGGCGCGCGCGGCGCCGCCGGCGACCTGGGCGGATCGCTGGCGCACCGCGCTCGGCGGCGAGCAGCGTGGCTTCGAGGCCGATGGGTTCGCGGAGCGCTCCGTGGTGGATGAGCTGGCGCGCTGGAGCGAGCCGGCCCTCGGCGCGCGTGACCGCCTCCGCGCCTGCTTTCGCCTGGAGCTGCCGGTGGACGACGGCGAGCCGTTCGTGCTGCGCTTCCTGCTCCAGTCACCGGACGATCCGAGCCTGCTCGTCCCTGCCTCGGAGGTCTGGAGGACGAAGGGGCGCAGCCTCGAGAAGCTCGGGCGCGCCTTCCGCGATCCACAGGAGTCTCTGCTCGAAGCGCTCGGGCGTGCCTCGCGGCTCTTCCCCGCGCTCGCGGGCTCGCTGGAGGGAGCGCGCCCCGAGGCCGTGGAGCTCGATCCGGCCACGGCGTGGACGTTCCTTGGGGACGGCGCGGCCCTGCTCGCTGAAGCGGGCTTCGGCGTCATCGTGCCCGGCGAGCTCACGGCCGCCGGTCAGCGGCGCCTCCGGCTGCGGCTGCGCGTGGGTGGTCACCAGCAGCAGGTTGCTGGCGTCGTCACCGGAGCGGCCGGGCTCGCGCTGGACGGGCTGCTGGCCGTGGATTGGGAGGCGGTCATCGGCGACGAGCCTCTGACCAGGCGAGAGCTCGCCGCGCTCGCCAAGCAGAAGGCGCCGCTCGTTCAGTTCCGCGGCGCCTGGGTCGCGATCGATCCGCGCGAGCTCGGCGATATCCAGAGGCGCCTGGTTAGGGGTGCATCGACGCTGCCCGCGCGCGAGGCGATCCAGGCCGTGCTCGCCGGCGAGGCGCGACAGGATGGGATGTCGGTCGCGGTCAAGGCGTCGGGCGTCGTGGCTGAGCTGGTGGAGCGCCTGCGAAGCGGTGGAGCCAAGGAGCTTGGCGCACCCAAGGCGCTCCAGGCGACGCTTCGTCCGTATCAAGCGCGCGGGCTCGACTGGCTCGTCACCATGGGCTCGCTCGGTCTCGGCGCCTGCCTCGCCGACGACATGGGCCTCGGCAAGACGATGCAGCTCCTCGCCTTCCTCCTGCGGCGCAAGGACGAAGCCCGCCGCGACGCGCGACCGGCGCTGCTCGTCGCTCCGACCTCGGTGATCGGCAACTGGGAGCGAGAGCTCGAGCGCTTCGCGCCGTCACTCCGCGTGGTCCGTCACTACGGCGCCGCGCGCGCGAAGTCGGCGAGCGAGATCCCGAAGAAGCCGGGCACGCTCGTCGTGACCACGTACGGCCTGTTGCGCCGGGACGCCGAGCTCTTGTCGAGCATCGACTGGTCCGTCGCCGCGCTCGACGAGGCGCAGAACATCAAGAACGCCTCCTCGGCGACCGCGCGCGCTGCACGGGCCCTGCGGGCGAGCCACCGCTTCGCCCTCACCGGCACGCCCGTCGAGAACCGCCTCGCCGAGCTGTGGTCGATCCTCGAGTTCGCGAATCCGGGCTTGCTCGGCCCGCTCGAGGCGTTTCGCAGGGACTTCGCGCTGCCCATCGAGCGCTACGGCAACGACGACGCGGCCGCGCGCCTACGCCGCATCGTGGGTCCGTTCATCCTGCGCCGCCTCAAGAGCGACCCGACCATCATCCAGGACCTGCCTCCGAAGCACGAGATGAAGGTCATCTGCACGCTCACGCGTGAGCAGGCCACGCTCTACAAGGCGGTGGTCGACGAGGAGCTGCGGCGCATCGAGTCCTCGGGCGGCATCGAGCGGCGCGGGCGGGTGCTCGCGCTGCTGACGTTCACCAAGCAGATCTGCAACCACCCAGCCCAGTATCTCGGCGAGAGCGGCCCGCTGCCCCGGCGGTCGGGGAAGCTGGCGCGCACGACCGAGATGCTCGAAGAAGCGGTGGCCGCGGGCGACAAGGCGCTGGTCTTCACGCAGTTCCGCGAGATGGGCGACAAGCTCGCCCTGCACTTCGGCGCGACCCTCGGCTGCGAGGTCGTGTTCCTCCACGGTGGCACGCCGAAGAAGGCGCGCGACGAGATGGTCCGGCGCTTCCAGGAGGAGCCGCACGGCCCGCGCATCTTCGTGCTCTCCGTGAAGGCGGGCGGCACCGGACTCAACCTCACCGCGGCGAGCCACGTCTTCCACTTCGACCGCTGGTGGAACCCTGCGGTCGAAGATCAGGCGACCGACCGCGCCTATCGCATCGGCCAGCAGCGCGCGGTGCAGGTCCACAAGCTGATCTGCGCCGGCACCGTCGAGGAGAAGATCGACCGCTTGCTCGAGCAGAAGCGCGATCTTGCCTCGAAGGTCGTCGGCGCGGGCGAGCAGTGGATCACCGAGCTCGATGGCCGTGAGCTGCGCGATCTCTTCGCGCTGTCCGAGGGAGCCGTGGCGGACGGTGACGATGATGACGGTGATTCGTCAGTACCGGTGAAAACGCGCACCAAGGCACGCTCGGCCCGTGCCCGCAGCGAGGTGCGCCCATGAGTCGCCGGAGCCACTACGGCTGGTACAAGCCCGCGCCGAAGAAGCCGCCGCCCGAGCGCGGCATCCGCATGAAGAAGGCTGGCACCACCTGGTGGGGCCAGCGCTGGATCGAGGCGCTCGAGAACGTGCTACGCGGCGACTCCGCGCGGCTCGCACGCGGCCGCACCTACGCGCGCGCCGGGCGCGCGCATGACCTCGTCGTCAAAGGCGGCAAGGTCACGGCCAGGGTCACCGGCTCGCGGGCCACGCCGTACAAGATCGTGATCGAGCTCACCGAGCTCAGCGCACCCGCTTGGACGCAGGCGATCGACGGGCTGGCGAAGAAGGCGCAGTTCTCGGCGGAGCTCCTCGCCGGGCAGATGCCGCAGACCATCGACGAGGCCTTCGTGGAGGCCGGCGTGAGCCTGTTTCCCCAGCAGCGCGCTGACCTCAAGACGAGCTGCTCGTGCCCGGACTGGGGCGACCCGTGCAAGCACGTCGCGGCCACGCACTACGTGCTCGGCGAGGCGCTCGATCGCGACCCCTTCCTGCTCTTCGAGCTGCGTGGAAAGACCAAGGACCAACTGCTCGACGCGCTGCGCGCGGCGCGCGGTGGCGCCGGCGAGACGGCGGCGAAGAAGGCGGGAAAATCCAAGGCCACGCCCGAGGACGTGGCGCTCGACGTCCCGACAGTGAAGCTCGGCAAGCTGAAGGCCGGTGAGTACGACAGGCCCCGCGCGCCGTTGCCGGCCTTGTGCTTCGGCTTCGACGAGCCCGCCGCCCATGGCGCCGTGCTGCGGCAGCTCGGAGCGCCGACGGTGTGGGAGGAGGACGCGAGTCCGGCCGAGGTCCTCGCGCCGCTCGTGCGCGCGGCAGCGGAGGCGGCGCGTCGCCTCGCGATGGCCGAGCCGAGCGACGCCGGAGGGTCGGCGCCGCCGTCGAACTCGACGCGCGGTCGCGCGGGTCGGAAGGCGGCTGCTCAGCGACGGGGCGCCAAGTGACACGCGCCGCGCGGCCGCGCGGCACGGCGCCGCGCCCACCTGCCCCGCCGTCGCGCCGGACGGCCGCCGAGGCAGTCTCGCCCCGCGCGGGGCGAGAGTGGTGGTAAGCCAGCGCCGCCATGAGCGCGCCGCCCACCTCGCCCCAACGCTCTCGCCTCGCCGGTGAGACGAGCCCCTACCTCCTGCAGCACGCGAGCAACCCCGTGGACTGGTACCCCTGGGGCCCCGAGGCGCTCGAGCGCGCTCGGCGCGAGCAGCGCCCCATCTTGCTCAGCATTGGCTACGCCGCGTGCCACTGGTGTCACGTGATGGAGCGCGAGAGCTTCGAGGACGCACAGGTGGCGGCGCTGATGAACGCCCACTTCGTGTGCATCAAGGTCGATCGCGAAGAGCGGCCGGATCTCGACGAGATTTACATGTCCGCCACCATCGCGATGAGCGGCGGCGGGGGCTGGCCCATGACGGTGTTCCTCACCCCCGATCAGCAACCGTTCTTCGCGGGCACGTACTTCCCTCCGCGGGACTCGCAGGGGCGCCCGGGCTTCACCACGCTGCTGAAGGCCATCGCTCGAGCCTGGGAGCACGACCGTGACGCCGTGGGGGAGCAGGCGCGTGAGCTGACCGAGCACATCCGCGCGCAGGCGCTGGTGGGCACGCCCACGGGCCTCGGTGACGCCGCCATCGAGGCCGCCGTGGCGCAGCTCACGGCGAGCTTCGATGAGCGCTGGGGCGGCTTCGGCGCCGCGCCGAAGTTCCCGCCGTGCGCCGCCCTGTCGTTGCTCCTGCGCGTGCACGCGCGCACCGGCCATGAGCGGGCGCTCACCATGGTACGGCGAACCCTGGACGCCATGAAGGACGGCGCCCTCTACGATCAGCTCGCCGGCGGCTTCGCGCGCTATGCCACCGACGAGCGCTGGCGCGTGCCGCATTTCGAGAAGATGCTCTACGACAACGCGCAGCTCGTGCGGGTGTACGTGGAGGCGTGGCAGCTCACCGGCGAGCCGGAGTACGAGCGGGTGGCGCGGGAGACCTGTGACTACGTGCTGCGCGAGCTGAGCCTCCCGGACGGCGGCTTCGCGTCGGCGGAGGACGCGGACAGCGAGGGGGTCGAGGGCAGGGCCTACGTGTGGACGCTGGCCGAGCTCCGCGCGGCGCTCGGCCCCGAGGACGCCAGGCTCGCGGCGGCGTACTTCGGGGCCACCGAGCAGGGCACCTGGGAGGGGACCAACCCGCTGTTTCGCGCGCAGCCGATCGAGGCGCTGGCGCAGCAAGAGGGGCTGGCGGTGGAGCTGCTGACGGAGCGCCTGCAGGCGCTCCGCGGCAAGCTGCTCGAGGCGCGCGCCGCGCGGCCGGCGCCGCTGCGCGACGACAAGCTCATCACGGCGTGGAACGCCCTGATGCTCGGCGCGCTGGCGGAGGCAGGGCGCGCCTTCGGCGAGCGGCGCTACGTGGACGCCGCGGCGTCGTGCGCCAGCCACCTGCTCACCCGCCTGCGCCGACCCGACGGCGGGCTCTGGCGCACGGCCCGCGGAGGGCGGGCGCACCTGGAGGCCTACCTCGAGGACTACGCCTTTCTCACCGACGCGCTGGTGGACCTCTGGGAGGCCGCGGGGGACGCCTCGCACCTGGACGCCGCGACCAAGCTCGCCGAGCGCCTGCTCGAAGACTTCGGTGACCCAGCCTCCGGGGCGCTGTTTCACACGGCGCACCGGCATGAGCAGCTGCTCGCGCGGCTCCGTGAAGGTCACGACGGCGCGGTGCCGAGCGGCAACGCCGTCGCGGCGCGGGCCCTGGCGCGCCTGGCCGTGCAGCTCGGGCGCCCGGCGCTGCGCCAGCGCGCCATCGAGCTGGTGCGCGCCTGGGGGCGCTCGTTCGAGCGCGCGCCGCGCGCCTTCTGCACGCTGCTGTCCACGGTGGACTTTCTGCTCAGCGGTCCCGTGGAGCTCGTGGTGGTCGGCTCGCGAGAGGGGGCGCTGGCGCGAGCGCTCGGACGCAAGTACCTGCCCAACCGCGTGCTGGCCATCGTGGACGGCCCGGAGGACTCCCGCCCGCTGACCGCCGGCAAGCGCCGCGTCCAGGGCGCGGAGGCGCTCTACGTGTGCCGCGACTACACCTGCGCGGCGCCCATCACGGAGCCCGGCGCGCTCGACGCGGCCTTGGCGGCCCTGCCGGCGGCCCCGCGCTCGGGCGGAGGGTTGGGGGACGCGCGGCTGCGGGGCCACGCCTCCGCGCAGGGGACGGCTGCGCTCGCAGCGCGCCAGCTCCAGGGGCGACCGCGCGCCTACACGCAGCTCGGGCGCACGGGCTGGCTGGTGAGCCGCGTCGGCTTCGGCGGCTATCGCGTGGACACGCGGAGCGCGGCGCACCGTGAGGCGCTCCGTCATGCGCTGCGCGCCGGGGTCAACCTGCTCGACACCTCCAGCAACTACGCCGAGGGCGACAGCGAGCGGCTCATCGGAGAGGTGCTCGCGGAGCTCTGCACCAGCGATGAGGTGGCGCGCGAGGGCGTGGTGGTCATCACCAAGCTCGGCACCGTGCAGGGAGACGCCTTGAAGCTCGCGCGGGAGCGGGCAGCGAGCGGGCGCCCCTTCCCCGAGATGGTGGAGCTGGAGGAGGACGCTTGGCACTGCCTACACCCGGAGTGGCTCCACGACGAGCTCGGCCGGAGCCTCGAGCGGCTGGGTCTCGAGACGGTGGATCTCTGCCTCCTGCACAACCCGGAACACTTCTTCGCCCAGCCGTCCGAGCAGCCGCTCGAGCAGCAGCGCGCAGAGCTCGTGCGCCGCCTCACGGCGGCCTTCACGGCCCTGGAGGCCGAGGTCGCACGAGGACGGATCGCCGCCTACGGCGTGTCCAGCAACACGCTCGCCCACCCACGGGGCGCGGAGCGCGCGATTGACGCATCGGAGCTGCTGAGCGCCGCGGAGCGCGCGGGCGGGCCTGGGCACCACCTGCGCGTGGTGCAGCTCCCGCTCAACCTGCTGGAGCCGGGAGCCACGCAGGTGCTGACGCCCGAGGGGCAGAGCGTGCTCGAGGCGGCGCAGGCGCGCGGGCTCGGGGTCATCGTCAACCGCCCGCTGAACGTGGTGGAGCCCGGGGGCCTCCTGCGCCTGGTCACGCCGCCGCTGCCGAGCGGCGCGGACGAGGTGGACTCGGCGCTCTTGGCCTTGGCGGCCCTGGAGGACGAGTACCGCCGAGAGCTCGCGCCGGCGGTCGAGCTCGCCCCCGGCGCGCCCGCCGCGGACAAGCTGCTGATCTGGGCCACCCAGCTCGGGCAGATCGCGCCCAGGGTCACGAGCCTCGAGCAGTGGCGGGAGCTCGAGCAGCGCTTCATCGGCCCGCGCCTCGGGCACGCCTTCGGTACCCTGGACCGCGCCTT
>WBZO01000295.1_pt1 | contig 117784 bp, 99 predicted proteins | sample 5204261 | NCBI WGS metagenome assembly WBZO01 (sample SAMN12412400, study PRJNA552823) | activated sludge metagenome | isolation source: activated sludge from anammox sidestream of wastewater treatment plant... | place: USA: North Carolina | collected 2017-09 | reverse complement strand
ATTTTCCGATAATCGCTAATGATGCGCCGGTTTTGGCTTGCCAGCTTCCCAGCGTTCGCCTTAGATCATGAATGCGTAGGTTGTCTATTCCTGCACGCTCTAGGATTCGTTTCCAGCCCTTTTTTGGTTCCATTAAATGACCTGCCCGGCCAGAACCGGGAAAAACAAATACAACATCATCTGATGGTTTTCTGTTCTGCAATATTTCTATTGCTTCGGGTGAAAGTGCTACTGTTTGCGGTGTTCCGTTTTTGGTTTCTTCAATACGCCATTCATGACGATTAAAACTGATATCTTGCCAGCGCATCGCCAGTACATTGGATCGTCTTGCGCCAGTTAATAATGACATCAGCACATAATCCCGGATTGTTTCGTTTTCTTCTTCTGCTACTGCTTGAAAGAATCGAGGTAATTCATCACCTTGAATGAATCTGTCACGGCTTTTTTCTTTGTTTCTCTTTATACCGATTGCTGGATTTGATTCCCAAAGACCGGCTGATATTGCCCAGCTAAAAGCACTAGATAACAAGGCCAATACACGATTTGCCGTAATGTCATGTCCTGCTTTAGTTATGTTACTGTGAATTAAAGCGATGTCCCTACGATCAATGGTTGATAGTTTCTTTTTACCCAACGGCCTTTCAAGATAGGTTTTGTATTTTGATTCATCTTCACGCCAAGTTCTTTTATTTGATTTGGAGTGCCGCTCTATGTATTCAGTGAACAAATCAGCAAAAGTTAATTCTGCTTTTTTCCCTCGCTTAACTTCTGCTGGATTCTTGCCTTCCGCAATATCGTGGAGTATCTCCATCGTTTTGCGTCTTGCCTGTTCAATGGTCATATCAGGATAACGTCCCAAAGTAATCCGCTCAGGATCGCCGCCTTTAATGCGCCTATTAACAAAAAAAGTCTTAACACCAGTTACACGCAACTGCAAACCCGACATTTTTGTATCATGGTAGATATCACGCTTACCGGGTTCTGGGGCTGGTAACGCATCAATATTTTCTTTGGTAAATTTTATTCTGTTACTCATAATCAATATTTTACTGACTATCAATTTACGCCATACAGATTATATTTTTTAAATTTCCTTAAATTCCGGTGCTACACTGGTGCCACGGAATAGGTATATTCTGATCGGTTTTGGTATAGCTTTATTAACATCATATCCATGATAACATATTGTTTTATATGTATACATAAATGTTTGTTATTGAGTGTGAATATATGGAATGTCGGAATCATAATCCGTTGGTCCGGGGTTCAAATCCCTGATTCGCCACCAGTCTGTCGGCGCTAAAAAAGAAATATGGTCATTATGAATGCATATTTCTTGCTATAAATTCACAACAATCTGCAACAATAACACTGCGAATCTTTATCATTGAGATGGATGCGAAAGCTAACGCATCGCTAGGGGGCCTCTGAATTTTTCTGTCCATTTCAAAGTTTCTCCGGAGCACTCAGCATTGCTTCCTGGCGATGTAAATAAATCTTTTATAACCAAATTCACAGTGTTATACTTGCCGACTTTTGTTGTGCTGCACATGTGGTTACGGCAAAGTTTTTATTAATCTATTATATGTGAGGGTATTGCCTATTTATGACAACGATTAAAGTTAAGGAAAATGAACCATTCGAAGTGGCAATGCGCCGTTTTAAACGTTCAATAGAAAAAACGGGGATCTTGACAGAATTACGCGCGCGCGAGTTTTATGAAAAACCGACCGCGGAACGCAAAAGAAAACTCGCGGCGGCTGTAAAAAGGAACTATAAGCGCCTCCGTAGTCAATTGCTACCGCCTAAACTTTATTAGTTTTCTTTAAATATAGGCCGAACGGAACATAAAAGACAGTCGTACAAAGCTTGTTAGCGAAAGTACTGTTCTGCTGTTCTGGCATCTGATGTTTCAGTTAGTCACCTGCTTACGTTAAAACGAATATGAGTTTGAAGGAAAGAATTGCCGACGATTTGAAATCGGCAATGCGGACAGGCAATACGAAGCAGCGGGACACGATTCGATTACTGCAAGCAGCGATTAAACAACGCGAAGTTGATGAACGCATCGTCCTGGATGATGCGGCAGTGGTTGCTGTGATTGAGAAAATGCTTAAGCAACGAAAAGACTCGATTGCACAGTATGAGGCGGCCAAGCGTCCGGATTTAGCAGAAATCGAGAAAGATGAAATTGCTTTTTTAAGCGTTTATATGCCTCAGCCATACTCCGAATCGGAGATTGATGATCTTATTGATGCAGCCATTTCGGAAACCGGCGCTTCGGGAATGCAGGATATGGGTAAGGTCATGGCTCTCCTAAAGTCGAAGCTGGCTGGACGGGCGGATATGGCAAAAGTATCGGTGCTTATTAAATCCAAGCTAGTATAAGCATATTAAAAACAACCGTAGTTCCTCTAATTTATTTATACTAGGCGCTAGCGATTTTATAGCTTCTAGTCAATGATTCCACAGTCTTTTATTCATGATTTGCTCAATCGGGTTGATATTGTTAATACGATTGATCATCATGTTCCTTTGAAAAAGGCGGGGGCCAATTTTGTTGCCTGTTGCCCGTTTCATAATGAGAAAACCCCTTCTTTTACAGTCAGTCAAACCAAACAGTTCTATCATTGCTTCGGTTGCGGTGCGCATGGTAATGCAATCAGTTTCTTGATTGAGTACAGCGGATTGAGTTTTGTGGAAGCGGTGCAGAGCCTGGCGGGGTATGCCGGGATGGAAGTGCCTGTGCAATCAGGTAAGATTTCTTCTGAGGGCGTTTCTTCAAATGATTTGTCACAGAATCAGGAATTTAATCAGGGTCATGGAAATGACGAGGTCTCGTCGGACGAATTGATTAATGCAATGCAAATGGCGACTCATTATTATCGTGAGCAGCTCAAACATTCCGGAAAGGCAATCGCTTATCTTAAGACACGCGGTATATCTGGAAAAACTGCAGCGCGATTTGCCATCGGTTATGCGCCTGCAGCTTGGCAGAATCTGGAAGCTGTTTTTCCGGATTATGCCGCCGAAAAAACCAAAAAGATTCTGGCGCAAGCGGGCCTGATCATCATTAACGATGATGCCAAACAATATGATCGCTTCAGAGATCGGATTATGTTCCCGATTCTTAATCAGAAAGGGCGGATCGTCGGATTTGGCGGAAGGGTTTTGGCGCAGGAAGAACCGAAATATCTAAATTCTCCTGAAACAGTTTTGTTCGGGAAAGGCCGGGAGCTATATAATTTTTTTTCGGCACGCCGCGCTATCCGTGAAGCAAATTGTGTCATTGTTGTGGAAGGTTACATGGATGTGATCGCGCTTTCGCAACATGGCATTGATAACGTAGTGGCTACCTTGGGTACAGCTACTACCGGCATTCATATCCAAAAACTGTTACGTCAAACAGACAACATCATTTTTTGCTTCGATGGTGACCGGGCGGGTAGAAAAGCAGCATGGCGAGCGCTGGAAAATAGTTTGGAATTGCTGACGGATGGTAAGTATCTGGGATTTCTTTTTTTGCCTGAAGGTGCTGATCCCGACAGTTACGTCAATCAATTCGGGAAAGAGTCTTTCGAGAAGCAAATCTCGCAAGCGGTCCCGTTATCAGAATTCTTTTTCAAGGAGTTATGCGCCGGGCTAAAACTGCAAACCAGCGAAGGCCGCGCAAAGCTGGTTAAAGATGCGAAACCCTTACTGCAGCGAATTGTAGCGCCGGCATTGTCATTAATTCTAAAAAGACGTCTGGCGGAATTGAGCGAGCTTGCTGATAAAGAATTAGAAACTTTGCTTCAGATTAAGCGTATTCCCGAAACCAAGAAGATTGGGGGTAATGAAAGAAAACAGGCGGTTACACTGTACCGGCGCTTGATTCGGATATTATTGGACGATCCAAGTTATGTAACTAAACTTGATCGAGGTTTGCTGGTCAAATCGGACGCGAAAAATGAAGAGATTGCCGCGTTAGAAGCATTATTTGAATTTTTCGATGCGCATCCTAATTTAACTGAGAATAATTCGGTATTTTCAATAGCGGGCTATTTTCAAAATAACCCCCTTAAAGCGTTGTTGGAAAGTATCGAGTGCGAAACGCTAGAATGGAATCATTCAACAGCTATTGAGTCCGAATTTTCAGATATTCTGAAAAAATTAAGACTTATGCAGTATAAGGAACGTATTACTGAGTTGCAGAGCAAGTCGCTGAATATGCTCAGTGACGAGGAAAAAAAAGAGCTGCAACAATTGGTTAAACAGCAGTAGCAGTTACATAGTGTTAGTATGTGTCGAATTTTGATACAATTCTAAACTTTTAGCACCTTATTTAATTTATTGTATTGGGAATCCAATATGCCAAAGAAAGCGGTCGAGTCGAAAAATAACGAGGTTGCCAAGAACCAAACAACCAAGAAAGTGAAAAATCCTGAAAATGAAATGATAGAAAAAGAAAAGTCTGAGAAATTAGCGGCAGAATCTGAGAAGAAAACGAAGAAAGCGGCGGGCAAGCAGTCGTCCGAAAAAGTGATAAACAATGATGTTGTCGCAGGAATCGCTGCTTCCGATACCGCAGAGTCAAGAGAGGGGGGCGCCTCTCCAGCAGTTGTGTCCGATTTTTTTAATGCGGAATCAAATGACGGTAAAAAAACCAGAGGAAGAACGCCGAAGAAAAATAAAGCGAACGCTGTGATTGATCAATTGGACGAGATGGGGGCTGTTTCTGCTATCGAAAGCGGCAGTTCGCAACCACAGGATATTGAAGCGCGTCGTATGCGCCTGAAAATACTGATTGGTTTGGGCAAAGAGCGCGGTTATCTGACATATGCAGAAATAAATGATCATTTGCCCGATGATATGCTCGATGCTGAGCAAATTGAAGGCATCATCAGCATGATCAATGATATGGGCATATCGGTGCATGACGAAGCACCTGATGCCGAGACATTGTTGATGTCGGATGCGGCAACGACTGTTGCCGATGAAGATGTTGCAGAAGAAGCCGAAGCAGCACTTTCCACAGTTGATTCTGAGTTTGGTCGTACAACGGATCCGGTCCGCATGTATATGCGTGAAATGGGTTCGGTTGGCTTGCTGACACGTGAAAGCGAGATCGAGATCGCAAAGCGGATCGAAGGCGGGTTGCGGCACATGATTCAAGCGATTTCGGCTTGTCCTCCTATTATTGGAAAGATTGTCGATCTGGCAACGGAAGTCGAGAAAGATATTATTCGCATCGATGAGGTAGTGGATGGTTTGTTGGATGCGAATGCGCAAGAAATTACTAACGAGGAGTTCTCGGAAGAGTCGCTCGATCAAGAACTGGCGTCAGGTGATCTTGGTGACGAAGATGAAGATGAGGAAGGTGATGGCTCCGCAATTGCCAGTGCTGATCTGCTAAAGTTAAAAACAGATGCACTGGAACGTTTTGCAGTCATTCGCGAAATTTATCATGAGATGCAAGTACTGCTTGATAAAGAAGGTTCTTATCAGCAAGCCTATCTCGACTTACAGGATAAAATTTCTTCCGAACTGATGGGTATCCGTTTTTCAGCAAAAATGGTGGAAAAGCTTTGTGATACGCAGCGCGAGTTGGTTGGCGATGTACGGAATTACGAACGCAAAATTATGGATTTGTGTGTATCCAAGGCGAAGATGCCACGAAACCATTTCATCAAAACTTTTCCGGGAAATGAAACCAATCTTGACTGGATAGTTCAGGAAATCAATGCGGGGAAGCCTTATAGTCAGTCGCTCGAACACTATAAACCCGCGATTCTTGAGGAGCAGCAAAATTTGCTGTCTTTGAGAGACAAAATTGGTATTCCGATCAAGGACCTCAAGGAAATTAACCGTAAAATGTCGACTGGCGAAGCTAAAGCACGCCGGGCCAAGCGTGAAATGACCGAAGCGAATTTGCGGCTGGTAATTTCGATTGCTAAGAAGTATACCAATCGTGGTTTGCAATTCCTTGATCTCATTCAAGAGGGAAATATCGGCTTGATGAAGGCGGTCGATAAATTCGAGTATCGACGTGGTTACAAATTTTCAACGTATGCGACATGGTGGATACGTCAAGCGATTACCCGCTCAATCGCCGATCAAGCGCGGACGATCCGGATACCGGTGCACATGATTGAAACCATCAATAAAATGAATCGCATTTCCCGTCAGATTTTGCAGGAGACCGGACAAGAACCGGAACCGGCTGTATTGGCGCAAAAAATGGAGATGCCCGAAGAGAAGATCCGTAAAATTCTTAAAATCTCTAAAGAACCTATATCGATGGAAACACCGATCGGTGACGATGAGGATTCACACTTGGGTGATTTTATTGAAGATGCTGCAACAATGGCGCCGGCCGATGCTGCGGTATACGCAAGCCTGCGTGGGGTAACCAAGGATATATTGGATTCATTAACGCCACGCGAAGCTAAGGTGCTGCGGATGCGTTTCGGTATTGAAATGAATACGGATCATACTTTGGAAGAAGTTGGTAAGCAGTTTGATGTGACTCGTGAGCGTATTCGCCAGATTGAAGCGAAAGCATTACGCAAACTGCGCCACCCAGCCCGCTCGGAACGGTTACGCAGTTTTCTGGATACCGGCAACAATTAATTTTTGTCTTGGGGTCTGTAGCTCAGTCGGTTAGAGCAGGGGACTCATAATCCCTTGGTCGTTGGTTCGAGTCCAACCAGACCCACCAAAAAAGCACTTATGTTTTTTAACAAAGTGCTTTTTTTATTTTTAGGTAAATGTTTTTAGAACAAGCGCCAATGTTATCGAACAGATTTTTCAGTTTCAACCTCAGATAAAATAGTATTTCCGGATGAAACGTACCAAAACCAGCAAGGCCTGGATGAAAGAGCATGTCAGTGATTTTTTTGTCAAGCAAGCCAGAAAGGATGGCTATCGTTCGCGTGCCGCTTATAAATTATTGGAAATTACCGAGCGGGATCATATTCTGAAATCTGGAATGACTGTAGTGGATTTAGGAGCCGCGCCAGGCAGCTGGTCACAAGTTGCGAGCCAGAAAGTGGCACCTAAAGGCAGAGTGATAGCGTTGGATATTCTTGAAATGCTGCCGCTACCCGGAGTGGAATTTATTCAAGGCGATTTCATGGAAGAAATTGCGTTGAGTGAATTGAGGGAACAACTCGAGGGGCATCAGCCAGACTTGGTTATTTCGGATATGGCGCCAAATATGAGTGGTATTGCTGTTAGCGATCAGGCGAGAAGTATGTATCTGGCAGAATTGGCTTTTGCTTTTGCGATGGAACAACTGAACTATAGCGGAAATTTCTTAGTCAAAGTTTTTCAGGGAAGGGATTTTGATCAATTTCTTCGTGATATGCGAGCCGGGTTTAATAATGTAGCGATACGAAAACCGAAAGCTTCTCGTGATCGGAGCAATGAATTGTATTTGCTTGGTTTAGGGAAAAAGTAAATAAAAGTGACTGCTAACAAAAAATGAGTAGATATCCCCAGAGATAACAGCAACAATAAGTAGTAGTATTATTGCGTGGTAGTGGATCCGTCGGATTTAATAAGTTTGCTGTTATATTATTTTGAATAGAGTTAGAATGACCAATCAATGATTTTTAGGTGCAAAACCAAGAAGGAGCTATCTTGAATAATCTAATTAAAAATATGGCCATTTGGCTGGTAATTGCACTTGTGTTGATGACTGTATTTAATCAATTCAGCGTTCGTCAACCGGCACAAGTGCCAATGGAATATTCTCAGTTCATTTCGGAACTGAACCAAGGAAGAATCGCAAAAGTTGTCATTGAAGGCCGTACTTTGAGAGGTACGAAGTCGGATGGCAGGCGTTTCACAACTTATGCGCCTTCCGATCCCTGGATGGTAAGCGATTTGCTAAAAGCGGGTGTAATTGTTGAAGCCAAACCCGAAGAAGAGCCTTCCATGTTGATGAGCATTTTCATTTCATGGTTCCCGATGTTGTTATTAATTGCTGTATGGATCTTTTTCATGCGGCAAATGCAAGGTGGCGGTCGAAATGGTGGTGCTTTTTCATTTGGAAAAAGCAAAGCTCGCATGCTCGATAAATCGGCAAACACCATTACTTTTAATGATGTGGCCGGATGCGAAGAGGCCAAGGAAGAAGTGGCTGAACTTGTGGAATTTTTGCGCGATCCCACCAAATTCCAGAAACTCGGTGGACGTATTCCCCGTGGCGTATTGATGGTAGGTAGTCCCGGTACAGGTAAGACATTGCTCGCGCGAGCGATTGCGGGCGAAGCGGGGGTACCGTTTTTCAGTATCTCAGGTTCTGATTTTGTTGAAATGTTCGTTGGTGTCGGTGCATCGCGTGTGCGTGATATGTTCGAACAAGCGAAAAAGCATGCACCATGCATCATTTTCATTGACGAGATTGATGCAGTCGGCCGCCAGCGCGGCGCCGGTTTGGGGGGGGGCAATGACGAACGAGAGCAAACGCTCAACCAACTGTTGGTGGAAATGGATGGTTTCGAAGGCGCTATGGGGGTTATAGTGATTGCGGCAACCAACCGTCCAGATGTATTGGACCCGGCACTGTTGCGCCCAGGACGCTTTGACCGGCAAGTGACAGTTCCACTTCCTGATATCCGAGGCCGTGAGCAAATTTTACAAGTTCATATGCGCAAAGTGCCTCTCGCACCGGATGTGAAAGCGGAAATCTTGGCGCGCGGCACACCTGGTATGTCTGGTGCGGATCTGGCCAATCTGGTCAATGAAGCGGCACTGTTTGCTGCAAGGAGTAACAAGCGTCTGGTCGATATGGAAGATTTCGAGCGCGCTAAAGATAAAATTTTCCTGGGGGCCGAACGCCGTTCAGCAGTTATGCCTGAACATGAACGTAGGAATACTGCTTATCATGAATCCGGGCATGCGGTTGTCGGTTATTTGCTGCCTAAAAACGATCCGGTGCATAAAGTTACCATTATTCCTCGTGGCCGTGCTTTGGGAATTACGTTTACTCTTCCGAAGGAAGATCGCTTCGGGATGGAACGTGAACAAATTTTACAAATGATCTCGATGATGCTTGCCGGCCGTATCGCCGAAGAAGTATTCATGAATCAGATGACTACTGGCGCGTCGAATGACTTTGAGCGCGCAACCGATATGGCCCGACAAATGGTTACTCGATGGGGAATGTCGGATACGCTGGGTCCGATGGTTTATGGCGAGAATGAAGGCGAAGTTTTCCTGGGCCGCTCAGTTACGACGCACAAGAATGTCAGTGAATCAACGATGCAGAAAGTTGATGCGGAAGTTCGTCGCATCATTGATGAGCAATACGCATTGGCACGAAAACTGATCGAGGAAAATAAAGACAAAATTGAAGTGATGGCCAAGGCCTTGTTGGAATGGGAAACGATCGACAGCGATCAAATCAAGGATATTATGGACGGCCGCACTCCGCGTCCGCCGAAGCCACCTCAATCTATGTCTTCAACAACAGATGGTGAATCTTCACCGGTGGAATCTGAAGAACAACAAAGTAGCGAGCCGACAGCACCGCATGAAGTTGCTAAAGAAACTGATTAGCTGTTGATAGCTTGATTGGCGCGGGATACGACTGTAACATCGTATCCCGTTTTTATTTTCTTGTTCTGTATTCTCGTGACGTCTTTGCTTGATCAGCTAAACTCAATAGACCATCCATTGGTGATGGGGATTGTCAACATAACACCCGATTCTTTTTCGGATGGCGGGCTATTTTTTTCTGCGCAACAAGCCATAGCTCATGCCAACCGCTTGATATCAGAAGGTGCGGATATTCTTGATATTGGCGGTGAATCGACCCGCCCAGGAAGTCAACAAGTCGATATTGATGAAGAACTGAAGCGCATAATGCCTGTATTAGAAGCACTTGTTCATACCGGTGTTCCAATTTCAGTCGATACTTCGAAACCCGAAGTGATGAAACGTGCAATCGCAGCGGGTGCTCAGATGATTAACGACGTGCATGCACTTCGCAACCCGCATGCACTGGAAGCAGTGGCTGCGAATGCGCATGTGAAGATTTGTCTGATGCATATGCAGGGTATGCCGCAAAATATGCAAGCTAACCCGCAATATACTGATATTGTGACTGAAGTGAAAAATTTTCTGCAGCAGCGTGTCCAGATTGCGGAGGCTTGGGGTATTTCGAAAGATCGTTTGGTTATCGATCCTGGTTTTGGATTTGGCAAGACGCTGCAACATAACCTGACGCTATTGAATCGACTGGATAAATTTACAGAGCTGGATGTTCCCGTTTTAGCGGGTTTATCGCGTAAATCCATGTTGGGTGCGATTACCGGTAATACAGTGCATCACAGGCTCCATGAAAGTGTTGCTGCAGCCTTGCTTGCGGTAATTAAGGGTGCCCGAATTGTACGCGTGCATGATGTTAAAGCAAGCAAAGACGCGCTTGCTGTCTATCATGCGATGATTCAGCAAAATCATGTAAGCCAATAGCACCCCGCTGCTTAACACCAACTAGCGAATACTCATCAAATTGACTAAGAAATATTTTGGAACCGACGGCATACGAGGACGAGTAGGTAAATTTCCCATTACCCCTGATTTTATTTTACATCTAGGCTATTCAGCCGGGAAAGTTTTAGCGGCAGCAGATTGGCATTTAATGGAGGGAAAACGCCCAACAGTGCTGATCGGAAAAGATACGAGAGTCTCCGGCTACATGCTCGAATCCGCTCTCGAAGCAGGATTATGTGCTGCGGGAGTGGATGTCATTTTATCGGGGCCAATGCCGACCCCGGCTATTGCTTACTTGATTCGAGCGCTACGGTTGCAGGCGGGTATCGTCATCTCGGCTTCACATAATTTATTTGAAGATAATGGTGTGAAGTTTTTCTCGGCATCCGGCAGTAAGCTTCCGGATGAAATGGAACACAAAATAGAGGCCGAGCTAAATTCACCGATTGAAACCAAGCCTTCCATTCAACTGGGAAAAGTACAACGAATCGATGACGCTGCCGGGCGCTATATTGAATTTTGCAAGAGCACTTTTCCTTATCATTTGGATCTGCGCGGACTGCGTATCGTTGTTGATTGCGCGCACGGAGCCGCGTATCACATTGCCGGGCACGTCATGCACGAACTGGGTGCCGACGTCGTCACAATCGGTGTGCAGCCCAACGGGCTGAATATTAACCTCGAATGCGGCGCTACGCACTGCGCAACCTTGCAGAAAGCTGTCAAGCAGCACCGTGCGGATCTTGGCATCGCACTGGATGGTGATGGCGACCGTGTCATGATGGTGGATAAGTTCGGCAAACTCTACGATGGCGATCAATTAACTTATATTATCGCCAAGCATCGCATGCGGAAGAACGTACTCGGCGGTGGGGTGGTAGGGACATTGATGACCAACTTGGCCATTGAAAATCAATTTAAAAAATTGCGCATACCGTTTCTGAGGGCGAATGTGGGTGATCGATACGTTCACGAATTGCTGCAAGAAAATAAATGGCAGCTTGGCGGAGAAAGTTCGGGGCATATTATTTGCATGGATAAGCATACGACAGGAGACGGTATTATCTCGGCGTTACAAGTGCTTTATGCGCTTCGCGATACCCGCAAGACGCTGGCTGAGTTTATGCGCGGCGTGGCTTTATTCCCGCAGCGTCTGGTTAATGTAAAAGTTTCCAAGTCTTTCAACCTCAAAGCCAATAAAGCGGTTGATGCCGTGAGAAAAGAGGCGGAAGCCGATCTCGGCGATGAAGGACGTTTGTTGATTCGCGCTTCGGGAACGGAGCCGCTCATTCGTGTGATGGTAGAGGGAAAATCCAAGCAAAAAGTCAATTACTGGTCGGAACGGATTGCTGGAGTCATTCAAACGGCCTGTAACAGCTGAGTATTATCCGAAAATAACGGCTCAGGGACTTCATGCGGGTTACAAGTCTCTTGTTAAATTCCCGGGCGTTCAATTTTTTTACAAAACCATAGACTGTCATAATACTGTAACAATTTTGAAATACGATACTGCATCGTCTTTTTTGCGGGTTGTTCAATTTTTTATATGGAGCGCGGAATAATGATTAATGTGTTGAGTCTTAGGGGTCTTTTCGCGGTCGTGCTGCTAGTGGCGGCTACTTATGCGACCAAGATCAATGCTACACCGATTGTGAAAATTGATGGTTCAAGTACTGTTTTTCCGATAACGGAAGCTGTCGCTGAAGATTTTCAAATCGCCAAGCGAGGTTCGATTCGAGTCACTGTTGGTATTTCGGGAACGGGCGGCGGTTTCAAGAAATTTTGCCGTAACGAAATCGATATTGTGAATGCTTCCCGTCCGATCACGGAACTTGAAATGGAAGCCTGTAAACAGGAAGGCGTGCAATTCATCGAAATGCCGATTGCTTTCGATGCCTTAACCGTCGTTGTGAATCCCCAGAATACCTGGAGCAAAACCATTACCGTTGATGAGTTGAAAAAAATCTGGGAGCCCGCTGCCCAGGGGAAAGTAACCAACTGGAATCAAATTAACCCGGCCTGGCCTGACAAAAGAATTAAACTTTATGGGCCAGGCGCGGATTCCGGAACCTTTGAATACTTTACCGAAGCCATAGTCGGGAAAGCCAAGTCAAGCCGAGGCGACTATACCGCTTCAGAGGATGACAATGTGCTGGTACAGGGTGTTGCGAGTGACATTTATGCACTCGGTTTTTTTGGATTTGCCTACTATATTGAAAATCGAAATAAGATCACCGCAGTTGCGATCGATAGCGGCGATGGCGGCGTGATTCCTTCGTCTGAGACAGTTGAAAATAACAGCTATAAACCATTATCGCGCCCCATATTTATCTACATCAACGCGAAATCGACTGATAAGCCGGAAGTCAATGAATTCGTGAATTTTTATATGAAAAATGCGACGGAATTGGTGACCGAAGTGAAGTATTTCCCGCTTTCTAAAGAAGTGTACAACCTCAATATTGAGCATTTGAATAAGAAGAAATTGGGAACCGTGTTCAAAGGAACCGGAATCAACATACGATTGGAAGACATCCTGAAATTGGAATCCAGCTTATAAAGTATTTTTAATCAGTCTTATAGCATTTCGTTTCTCATTGTATGTAAAGAATTAGAAACATCCGAGGGAAGCGCTGATCGACTCAAAAGCCGCTAATGGCTTAGAATTGATCAGTACTTCCCTTTTTCATTTTAAGAACGGATATGCTGCGATAGCCATGGAATTCCTGCCAATTTTTTATAGCATCAAAAACAAACCCTGTCTGGTTGTCGGTGGCGGCGAAGTTGCCGCGCGCAAGGTGACGTTGTTATTAGAAGCGGGAGCGCGGGTGTCGGTGGTTGCTCCGCAAATCAATAGCACATTGGCCGAGCTTGCTGCACAAGGAGCTATTGCCCACTGGGCGGAATCTTTTCAATCCAGACATCTGCACGGACAGGTATTAGTCATTGCCGCTACCGATGATCAGTCGGTGAACCGGAAGGTATCGGAAGATTCCCAGCAGCTTCGTATTCCGGTCAACGTCGTGGATAACCCGGATCTGTGCACTTTTATCATGCCGTCCATTGTTGACCGTTCGCCGCTGTTGATTGCCATCTCCAGCGGCGGGCAATCGCCGGTATTGGCAAGACTATTGCGCGCGCAGCTCGAATCGATCATACCGGTTGCGTACGGGCGGCTTGCCGCAATGGCTGGGAGATTCCGTGCGTATGTCAGGCAACAGATTGCGCATCCGGATAAGCGCCGCCAGTTCTGGGAAAATACTTTGCAAGGGCGGTTGACAGAATTGGTATTGGCTGGGAAGGATAAAACGGCAGAGGAATATTTGCTGCAATCCCTAAAACAGGAAAAAGATCATTTTCCGCAAGGCGAGGTTTATCTGGTCGGTGCAGGACCGGGTAATCCCGATTTGCTGACGTTTCGTGCCATGCGCTTGATGCAGCAGGCCGATGTTGTGATTTACGACCGGCTGGTTTCACCGGAGATCCTCAATATGGTCCGTCGCGATGCAGCGCGTATTTATGCAGGTAAGGAGCGGAACCGGCATACGCTCCAGCAGGAATCGATTAATCAACTGCTGGTTCGCTTGGCTCAGGAAGGTAAACGGGTATTGCGTCTGAAAGGCGGCGATCCATTTATTTTCGGCCGCGGTGGGGAAGAAATCGAGACCTTGGCGTCACATCATATCCCCTTTCAAGTGGTGCCTGGAATTACCGCCGCTTCCGGCGTTGCGGCGTATGCCGGTATACCGCTGACACACCGGGATTATGCGCAATCGTGCATTTTTGTTACCGGTCATCTTAAAGACGGCACAATCGACTTGGATTGGCCGCAGCTTGCGCGGCTGAATCAAACCGTCGTGATTTATATGGGATTACTGGGGCTATCAGTTCTTTGCAAACAACTGATAACGCATGGTTTGCCTGATTCCACGCCTGCCGCGATTATTCAGCAAGGCACCACGCAGAAACAAAAAATTGTTATTGGCACGCTCCGAACATTGCCGGTACAGGCCGAGGCCGAACATTTGACGCCGCCGACACTAATCATCGTCGGAGAAGTGGTAAAATTACATCAGAATCTGGCGTGGTTTGAACCGGCGCAGCAAGTTCCCGCAGCCCGGATCATTGCGACGAACTCCGAGCCGGATACCTAAAGAAGCTCTGAAAAAAGTGAACGACGACCGGACAAGGTCAAATCAGTGAAGAAGCGCGGTTTACAAGTGGTAAACGAGCATTTTGAACCTGATTTCAACGCGGCATGACCAAGTGGAGTCGTTTTTCAGAGATTCCCTAACGAATTGAAAGAATTTATGCTAACCATTACAGTTACTCATCGAAAAGAACTCAAAGCGCGCGCGCATGCATTGAATCCGGTTGTCATGATAGGGAAATCCGGATTATCCGCGAATGTTATTGGAGAAATTGATCGAGCATTATCAAGCCACGAGCTAATAAAAATCAAAGTCCAGATGGATGATCGCGTAGCCAGAAATACTTTTCTTGAAGAGATATGCGCATTGACCAACGCTGCCCCAGTTCAGCACGTGGGAAAGATTCTGATCATTTATCGTCCCAAGCCGGAAGAAACGGAAAAGAAACTCGAACGCGCACGTGTACCCGCCAAGAAAAAACGTGCGCCGTTACGTAAGAAGCGTGATTTTCAGAACTGAGAGATTATTGCGCCTAGATGTACTTGACGTTCAAGATTTCATATTCGCGGATACCGCTTGGCGCTTGAACTTCCGCGATATCGCCAGCGTATTTGCCGATTAAGGCCCGTGAAATGGGAGAACTGATTGAAATTTTCCCGTCCTTGATATCCGCTTCATCGTCTCCGACGATTTGATAAGTCACAGTCTCGCCATTTTGCAAATCTTCCAATTCGACAGTGGCGCCGAAGACACAAGCGCCATCCGCATTGATAAGCGCCGGATTGATGATTTGAGCGCTGGAGAGTTTGCTTTCCAGTTCGGCAATGCGCCCTTCAATAAAGCTTTGTTTTTCCTTGGCAGCATCGTATTCGGCATTTTCCGAAAGATCACCATGCGAGCGCGCTTCAGCAATCGCAGCTATCACCGCAGGGCGATGTATCGTTTTCATCTCATGCAATTCTTTACGCAGCGCTTCCGCTCCTACGACCGTTAATGGAATAGTACTCATTGTAATTTCATGCCTTTCATGTTCATCCGATTGATTGTACTGAAGCAAGTCACACTTGTTCTGACGCTTTAAGCTGCACATGCAGTTTTTGCAGATTATATGTCTGCAATTCACGTTTGTCGGTAATACCCACACAAGCGGCGCGCGCGCCTGCCAGCGTTGTATAGTAAGTTACTTTCGCTTGAAGCGCAGCATGGCGGATTGAATAGGAATCCCGTATGGCGCTGCGTTGATTTTTTACAGTGTTGATAATCAGGCTGATTTCGCCATTTTTAATCATATCAACAATGTGAGGACGGCCTTCCGCAACTTTATTGATGATATTGACGTTAATCCCGGCTTCTGTGAATACTGCAGCGGTACCACGTGTAGCATAAAGGGTGAAACCAAGTTTCGCAAGGCTTTGTGCGATTTCAACGGCGTGCAGTTTATCGGATTGCCGTACGCTGATAAAGATCTTTCCGGAAGCCGGCAGCCGCACATCGGTAGCAAGCTGGGATTTGACGAATGCTTCCGCAAAAGTCGCGCCCATACCCATCACTTCTCCGGTTGACTTCATTTCCGGGCCGAGGATCGTATCGACGCCGGGAAGTTTGATAAAAGGAAAAACAGCTTCTTTAACCGAAAAATATTGCGGAATGATTTCCTTGGTGACGCCTTGGTTGATTAAAGACTTGCCGGTCATGCAACGCGCTGCGATTTTGGCGAGCTGCAAACCGGTAGCCTTGGAGATGAAAGGAACCGTGCGCGATGCTCGCGGGTTAACCTCGAGGACATAAACCGTGTCGTCTTGAATGGCAAATTGCACATTCATCAACCCCAGCACATTCAAAGCTCGTGCCATTTCAGCCGTTTCGCGGCGCAGTTCATCGAGCATTTCCGGAGCCAGATTGAAGGTTGGTAATGAACATGCGGAATCACCGGAATGCACACCGGCTTGTTCGATATGTTCCATGATTCCACCGATAAGCACGGTTTCACCGTCGTAAATTGCGTCGACATCCACTTCCGTGGCATTGGTCAAGAAATGATCCAGCAATACCGGCGAATCGTTGGAGACTTTCACCGCTTCGCGCATGTATCGTTCCAAATCCGCTTTTTCATGGACGATTTCCATGGCTCTTCCGCCCAAAACATAACTGGGCCGAACCACCAGCGGATAGCCGATTTCCTCAGCGGCAAGCAGTGCCTCTTCCGGGTTACGCGCAGTGCGGTTCGGCGGTTGCCGCAACCCTAGCTGTTGCAGCATCTGCTGGAAACGTTCGCGGTCTTCGGCGCAATCAATCATGTCCGGGCTGGTACCGATGATCGGAACACCGTTGGCCTCCAGATCCCGCGCCAGTTTCAGCGGCGTTTGACCGCCATACTGCACGATAACCCCCTCAGGTTTTTCAACGGCGACGATTTCAAGTACATCCTCAAGCGTCAACGGCTCAAAGTACAAGCGATCCGAGGTGTCGTAATCGGTTGATACTGTTTCCGGATTACAGTTAACCATGATGGTTTCAAAACCGTCTTCGCGTAACGCCAAAGCGGCATGCACGCAACAGTAATCGAATTCGATGCCTTGACCGATGCGATTAGGGCCGCCGCCCAATACCATGATTTTCTTATTGTTAGTCGGATTGGATTCGCATTCGTCTTCGTAACTGGAATACATATAGGCGGTGCTGGTCGCAAACTCAGCGGCGCAGGTGTCGACGCGCTTATAAACCGGGCGCAGATTGTGTTGATGGCGGTGTGTACGGACAGCCGTTTGGCCAGTCTTCAGCAATTTTGCCAGGCGCCGGTCGGAAAAACCGCTGCGTTTGAGTTTGCGCAAGCTTTGCCGGTCCAACTCCGTCAGCCGGGTATTGGTTAATGCTTGCTCTTGCCGGACCAAGTCTTCGATCTGCGCCAAGAACCAGGGATCGATATGCGTCAACTGATGGATTTCATCCAGTGACATCTGGCAACGGAACGCATCGGCGATATACCAAATGCGGTCGGGGCCGGGGTTCGCCAGTTCGGAACGTATCGTTTCCGGATTATCGGTTTTTTCGTCCAGCCCATCGACGCCGGTTTCCAATCCCCGCAAGGCTTTCTGCAGTGATTCCTGAAAAGTCCGGCCAATCGCCATGACTTCGCCGACCGATTTCATCTGAGTCGTCAGGCGATCGTTGGTTTGCGGGAATTTTTCAAATGCAAAACGCGGCACCTTGGTGACGACATAATCAATCGCCGGTTCGAACGAAGCAGGCGTGATGCCCCCGGTAATGTCATTGCCCAGTTCGTTCAGCGTGTAGCCGACGGCCAGCTTGGCGGCGATTTTGGCAATCGGGAAGCCAGTCGCTTTTGACGCCAGCGCGGAAGAGCGCGACACTCGCGGATTCATTTCGATGACCAGCATGCGGCCGTTTTCCGGATTAATCGCAAATTGCACGTTGGAACCGCCGGTTTCAACGCCGATTTCGCGCAACACGGCGATCGAGGCGTTGCGCATCAATTGATATTCTTTGTCGGTTAGTGTTTGCGCCGGCGCAACGGTGATCGAATCACCGGTATGCACACCCATTGGATCAAGGTTCTCGATGGAACAGATAATGATGCAATTGTCATTTTTGTCGCGCACCACTTCCATTTCATATTCTTTCCAACCAATCACGGATTCTTCGATCAGTAATTCCTTGGTCGGAGAAGTTTTCAAGCCGCGCTCGCAAATATCCAGAAATTCCTCGCGGTTGTAGGCAATGCCGCCACCGCTGCCGCCCATCGTAAACGAAGGGCGGATGATGACCGGGTATCCCAGCATGGCTTGTACTTGCAACGCTTCTTCCATGCTGTGCGCTACGGCGGAGCGGGCCGAATTTAAACCGATTCGCGTCATCGCCTGTTTGAACTTCTCGCGGTCTTCGGCCATGTCGATGGCTTCGCGCGAGGCGCCGATGAGTTCGACGCCGTATTTTTCCAATATGCCATGTTTGACCAGATCCAATGCGCAATTCAATGCCGTTTGCCCGCCCATGGTCGGCAGCAATGCTTGCGGGCGTTCGGCTGCAATGATTTTCTCCAATATCGGCCAGGTAATCGGCTCGATATAAGTCGCATCCGCCATTTCCGGGTCGGTCATGATGGTCGCGGGATTCGAATTTACCAGAATGATGCGGTAGCCTTCTTCACGCAAGGCCTTGCAGGCTTGCACGCCGGAATAGTCGAATTCGCAAGCTTGACCAATGACAATCGGACCGGCACCGATGATGAGTATGGATTGAATGTCGGTACGTTTTGGCATACTTAGTTATTCTTGAATGGAAACTGAGCGTTGTTAAAGTGGATTGTGAAGATCGTTTTTATAGCGTTGCATCATGCCGATGAATTTATCGAACAAATAATCGGCTTCATGCGGTCCCGGACTGGCTTCCGGGTGGCCTTGAAAGCAAAAAGCCGGTTTGTCGGTCAGCTCAAATCCTTGCAAACTGCGATCGAATAAGGATACATGCGTAACCCGGACATTCGCCGGCAAGGTATCGGCATCAACGGCAAAGCCGTGATTCTGGCTGGTGATGATGACTTTTCCGCTGGCAACATCCTGTACCGGATGATTGGCGCCGTGGTGACCGAATTTCATCTTGACGGTGCGTGCGCCGCTGGCGAGGCCAAGCAGTTGATGACCCAGGCAGATTCCAAAAATCGGAATATTCTTTTGCAGCAGTGCTTGGGTCGCGGCAATGGCATAATCGCACGGTTCCGGATCGCCGGGGCCATTCGAAAGAAACACGCCGTCGGGTTGCAGTTTTAAAATTTCCGCAGCGGAAGTTTGCGCCGGCAGAACCGTCACTTTGCAGCCGCGTTGCGCCAATTTGCGCAGAATGGTCCGCTTAATACCGAAATCAAGGGCCGCAACATGAAAATTTGAACTGCCCTGAGACTGGAAACCGGATTCGAGCGACCACTCGCCTTCGGTCCAGGTGTAAGGCTGCTGGCAGCTCACGACTTTGGCAAGATCCATTCCAGCCAATCCTGGAAACGCTCTTGCCGCTTGCAACGCTTGTTCCTCGTCAATGGTTCCTGCCATGATGCAACCGGATTGCGCGCCTTTTTCCCGCAGAATCCGGGTCAATTTTCGCGTGTCAATTTCAGCGATTGCAACGACTTTCTGATATTCGAGAAACTCCGGCAATGTATGGGTTTTACGGAAATTGCTGGCAACGAGGGGCAGATCGCGGATTACCAAGCCGGCTGCATAGACTTTGTTGACGTTACCTGATTCATAATCTTCCCAATTGGTGCCGGTATTGCCGATATGCGGATAGGTCAGTGTGATGATTTGCTGACAATAGGAAGGGTCGGTTAAAATTTCCTGATAACCGGTCATCGCCGTGTTGAACGCCACTTCACCGGTATTGATGCCTGCAACGCCAATAGACACGCCACGAAAAATTGTTCCATCGGCAAGTGCGAGGATGGCGTGCGGTCGTTGTGACACAAAAACTCCTTGGAAACTGACAAGATCTGGAAAAAGGCCCAGGATCAATCGTTAAAAAGCCCTGGTTATTGAAGACCGGATTATACGTGAAAACGGTTCTTTTTTGTATGTGCACGGTTTCATCGTACCGTTTGGTTTTTTGATGGATTGCGGTTAATCCGGTTGCTGGTTTCCGGCGGATTTATTCGAGACAATCTTGCCCGGGGGATTAATAAGCGTTTCCATGATTTGAATGGAGTATGGTTTTGTTTCGATGCGATTGCCAGGTATTATTCATCGTGTGTTTTTTTTGCTGTAGTGGCGTCCTTTTGAAAGATATCAATGGATTGGCTCAACATAATTCAAAAATTTTCAATTATCGATCATGCATGTTTTCAAGTCTAAAGTAGATAAATGGGTGTTGGTTTGTTTCGCGTTGTCATTCATTGCCTGTCTGATGGGAACATCGGTCATGCTCAAGATCGGCGGAACTGCCAATTATGTGATGGCTGCTGTCATCGTCATTGCCGGTATCGGCTTCCCGCTATGGATTCTGGTGTCAACCCGGTACATCGCTGATGACGAGAATCTCAAAATTGTCAGTGGCCCGTTTTCATGGATCATTCCGGTTCAAACGATAACATCCATTCAAGAAACGCAAAGCGCCATAACGAGTCCAGCCATGTCGTTCGACAGACTGGAAATTACATACGGTGAAGATAAAGCCATTATCGTGTCACCGGCTGATAAGGAAGGGTTCATTAAAGCGCTGGGTAGCGACAAATTGGTTGTCATGGGTAAGCGCCGGACAAAAGAAGCAAGAAACAGCGAAAAGAAAAGAAAACCGGATCGCAAAAACTCGTAAAAATGGAAATTACTGCTGATATGTTCTTTTTTTTCGAGAGAAAAAGCGGGTGGTTTTGCATTAAAGTGTGGGGGTGATGCTTCAGTGATCATAAAGGATTCGGACTCGGATGCGCAATTGCTTGATTTCTAGTTTATCGGTGCCTTATCGCTGTTTGCCGGATGATCATTTTAGCCGTTGTTTTTTCAATCTAGCCTGTTACCGGGGTTGTTATGGGTAATACCAAGCGTACGAAGTCCCAGCTTCTTGAAGAAATGCAGCAGTTGCGTTCCGAACTTACCGCAGTCAAGTTGATGACGGAAAAACAAACCCATGAGCTTTCTGTCAGTGAAGAGCGGTTCTCCCTGGCAATGCGCGGTGCGAACGACGGGCTTTGGGACTGGAATCTGGAAACGGATGAAGTTTATTACTCACCGCGCTGGAAAAGCATGCTGGGCTATGCGGAAAGCGAACTGGAAAATAAATTGAGCACTTGGGCAAGCCTGGTTCATCCGGATGACAAAGAAATTGCGTTGGAAAAAGTGCGCGATTACCTTGATGGACGAAAAGATTCTTTCGAAGTGGAAATGCGCATGCGCCACAAGGACGGTCACGAAGTGTTCGTACTTTCCCGCGCATTTTTGGTTACGCGTGGATCGGATGGTAAGCCGCTGCGTTTGGTTGGCACGCATGTCGATATCACCGAACGTAAAAAAACGGAAGCGTACGACGGCAAACAGGCAGAAATTCTTGCAATGATTGCAATAGGACGCCCCGCACCGGAGATCTACGATGCCATCGCGCTGATGTACGAAGCCCGTCATCCCGGCATGCGCTGCGCGATGCTCGAACTGAACGATAACAAGCTGCTGCACGGCGGGTCGCCAAACTTGCCGAAGGAATATTGCGATGCTTTACACGGCATGGAAAACGGTCCCAGCGTTGGTTCTTGCGGCGCGTCGACTTACACCGGGCAACGCGTACTGGTGGAAAATATTGACACCGATCCCAAATGGGCAAAGATCAAGCATTTCGCATTACCGCACGGTATGCGTTGTTGCTGGTCTGAACCGATCAGGAATTCCGAAGGAAAAGTTCTGGGCGCGTTCAGTATGTACTACAACCATCCGGCGCTTCCCAATGAAAGAGAATTGAAAGATTTGATCGCCGCGGCCAGGTTGACAGGCATCGTGATGGAACGGGATCAAGCGCAAAAACGTATTTGGACGCTGGCGTATACCGATGAGCTGACCGGTCTTGCGAGCCGCGCTGCCTTCATACAACACATTGAAGAGATCACCAAAGCGTATTGCCGCCATAACCGCCGGTTTGGATTGCTCTACATCGATCTGGATGATTTTAAACGCGTGAACGATAGTCTGGGGCACGATGCCGGCGATTTGCTGCTGAAAACCATTGCGCAGCGCTTGATAACGACTTGCCGCGAATCGGATTTTATTGCCCGGCTGGGCGGTGATGAATTCTGCATTCTGATTGAAGAAATGGAGGAAGAGTACGCTGCCCATGTCGCAAAGCGTTGCCTTGAAGCAATTTCGCAACCGATTGAAGTTTATTCCAGAAAAATTACACCGGCCTGCAGCATTGGTATCGCTTATTTTCCCGATGACGGCGAAGACCCTTCCATATTACTGAAAGCAGCCGATATTTCGCTTTATTCGGCAAAAGAAAACGGTAAAAATCATTATGCTTTTTATCGGGCCGAGCTGACCCAAAAGGCGGAGTATCGCTTCCAGATCGAGCAGAGTCTCAGGGAAGCCATCGAAAACCAGGAATTATCACTGGTCTATCAGCCGCAGATTAATATCGAGACCGGGGAAATCTTCGGCACCGAAGCGCTATCCCGATGGTTTCATCCGCAATTAGGTCAGGTTCCGCCTGGCGATTTTATTGCAACGGCGGAAAGAATCGGCATGAATAAAACACTGACCGAGTGGGTGTTGCAAACCGCCTGTAGTCAACTGGTTTCCTGGAAGAAACAAGGTTTCAAGGCGTTACGCATGGCAGTGAATATTTCCCCAAGCCTTTTCCTGGATCAGGAATTTGTGCGGCTGGTGAAGCGGATTGTCAATGAAGCGGGAATCGCACCCGCTGAATTGGAACTCGAAGTGACGGAAGGTATCGTGCAGACCGATCCACGCAATTTAATCGTTTTTCAGGACCTGAAAGACTTGGGGGTGCTGCTGTCCATTGATGATTTTGGAACCGGTTATTCATCGTTTGCCTCGCTTAAGCACCTGATGGTCGATTATTTGAAAATCGATAAATATTTTATTGACGATATGCTGTCCGACGAGAAAACCCTGACTTTAGTCGGTTCCATGGTGAAAATGGGGCAAAAACTGGGATATGGCATCATTGCCGAAGGTGTCGAAACACAAGCGCAGTTGAAGATTCTAAAAGATCTCAATTGTGAAATCGTGCAGGGCTATTTGTTCAGTAAACCAGTCGATGCGGACAGTATTTCCGGGCTATTGACCGGTGAAGCGCACAAAAAGATTCTCCACCAATGCCGGTTGGATAAGATTGCGTAAATAATAAGCGGAAAGCTTGAAACTTCGGAAGAATCCGGAAAATCCCGCCGATTGAGCAAGATTTCCCGGTTGTGTGACAAAACTGAATTATACGGTTGCTTTTCTGCGCAGCATAAAGCCCAGCATTCCTAAGCCGGCGAGCAGCATGGCGTAGGTTTCCGGTTCCGGCACCGCAGCTACCGATACGTTATCGAGCAGTAATCCAATGTTGTCTCCACCCAGATTCTCAAAACTGAAGCTATAAATTCCCGAAGCCGCTGGTGTGAAGCTTAAAGCATATGCTGTCAACCCGGCGCTACTGCCTAACGTAGCCGAAGTACTGGCAGTGCCGAAATTGATGTTGGCGGTTTCAGTGGAGCCGCGCTGGCTGCCGGCCAGGTCAAATGACAAGGTATAAGTAACGCCGCCGGTTAAATTGACGCTGTTGGCAAAAATACCGCTATTGGCGGTGCTGCCGTCCAGATCGATATAGTTTCCGTTGCCCGGTAAGATATCGTTAAAACCAGTTCCGATTAAATCGACCGTGCCGCTGGAAACAGTCCAGCCGCTGGCAACGGGCGGCGCCCAATTGAGCGCCAATGGCGAGTAGCTATCGAAATTGTCGGAGAAAATGGTGACTGCCGCGCTGGCAGGCGCTGCGAATGCGGTGGTTATTGCTGCGGCAATAACGGCTGATTTGATTTTTTTCATGGAATCTCCCATTTATTTAATAATTTGGTTAATCGATGTATCTAATTCGTTGAGCCGGGTGTGACGTATTGATCGCTATTGTTACAAATGATTGTAAACATTACTTTATTAACCCATATTCCCGATCCTGATGTTAATGATCGGATTACGCAGGCGCAATAGAACATGGTTCCCGATTATTCTAGTACATTTGTCCTATTTTCTAGCGGAATCCGTCGTAATGAGTGAACGATTCGTGGGAATAGGCTTGTGCAGAGGAAGGCAAAAGTCATACAATAATGTTCGCGTTTTGCCAATGAAACCAATCAATTGGAGTTTTGACGCTGTAGATGGACTCATCTTCTTTCCCGATAAATAAATGAATCAACGCTCTTCTTATCAACATTTTTTAATTGGTGTTTTATTTTTTTGGTGTTGGGCGTCGCTTGCCGTCGCGGATGAAAAAGTTGTGCATGTCATCGATTTCTCCGGCAATTCGAATGGCAGTGCCGTTTCCTGGCTGGAGGAACGAGGCTTCGAGCTGCAGTTGGATGCAAAAAAACTGAATCCCCGGTTTGAGAACGATACTCTGGTGATCAGCGCTGACGGTGAGATGGCCGGATTGTTTGGTTTGCAGTTGCAGCAGCAGAATTTTATCCACGATGTTAAGCGGGTCGAAATCGTTTGGGGCGTGAACAAGTATCCGCAGGGCGCTAACTGGAACGAAGGCATTAACAGCGTGCCGATTGCCGTGATGTTGTCATTCGGGACTGAAAAGCTCTCAAGCGGTTTGCCGTTGGGCATCTATTCAGCGCCCTATTTTTTGAGCGCTTTTATCGGCAAGGCTGAAGAACTGGGTCGTATGTATTTGGGCAAGCTATGGAAAAAGGGCGGGCGGTATTTTTGCGTGGCATCCGGCGATCAGCCGGGTAAAGTGATTACCACCGATTTTGAAGTCGACGAAAAATTCCGCGCCACTTTCAAGCACGATAAAACACCGCCGATTACGGGGATCGCTTTTCAGGCCAATACCAACAATACCCAAGGCGGCGCCGAAGCGTTTATCAAAAAGATTACTTTTTTGTCCCGCTAGAAAAGTCTATCAAGCATAAAGGTAATCTACCATGTCAGGCCTGAACGGGGGCGGATTACTACGCTTCTTTCTGGGCGGTTATTTTTCCGGGTAATACCATGTGAATCTCTTGTGGCTCATCGGTTTTCTGAACTTTCACTTGTTTCTTTTACCATTCGTTTGATAAGCTCAAAAGTTGGCTCAAAGCCATCAAAACTTACATTAGTTTTTATGCTTTCAATCTTATTTGCGAATGAGTTTTTATCCCCAGTAAAGCTAAAAACAGTTTGGTCGAAAAGTGTTGGAAATTGTTTATTTGCCTTTGGAATATCTTTATCTTCTAGTAATAACTCAGTTGATAAGTAACAATATTCTGCATTGTCTTTGTGTGTAAATTGCTTTCTATGACTGGGAGTTGCCAAAGTAATAACAAAAACATTCTTTTTAGTTCTATGCTGATAATGTAAGTAACTGCTGCTGGTTGTGTTTAATTTAATGAATTGTTTTTGTAACGCTCGAATTTCATTAAATCCTGTTTTGTCAAAATCAAAAATTCCAATTACTGTGTTGTTTATTGGTATTTTGGATATATGGTTATTCATAAACTGATTAATGAGGTGAGCCCCCGAGCCAATTGCGCTGCCATCGACTGATTTAAGGTGTTCACAGAGAATGAAATCAGTGTCAATTGACTTATCGTATAGTGCTTTATAGGCTAAGCTAAAAAGTTTATTGTCAGTTTCACCTTCGAAAATGAGATAGGGTTTCTGTATGTTTTTTAGTTTTTCTCGGGTTTCTGTGATTAAACCCAGTTCTTTAGTAAGGGTTTCATAGAGTTTAGCTAATTCGGTATTTATTTCTAATATTCCCAATTCATCAGAAAGCAAATTCTCATTCGATTGATTAAGTTGAATAATCTCAGTGTTTAGGCTTCCTTCTTCGCGATAAACCCTATATTTTGAAGTGGTTTCATTTGTGATTGAAATAAAATGAAAAGAATGACTTGAAACAAAAATCTGAGTCTTTCGAGAATATTCATTTGAGAATTGTTCTGCTATTTTTTTGGATAATGAATACTCGCATGAATTTTCTGGCTCATCAAAACCCCATATTTCAAGGTATTTTGAATGATTAGAGATGTAATTTAGAATAGTAGGAATATATCTTAGCCTTATTCCATCACCTCTTAATCGTAAAGGGATGTCGTGTTCACCTGATTTTGTATCAATAATTAATCTTTGAAATATTTCAGCAACATTATTTGGGAAACTTAAACGACTTGATATACCAGAAATTTTTTCAAACTCTTCATTTAATGCACTTGTTAGTGCACTTATGGTTTGGTTAAATTCTTTTATCTTTTCTTGGAAAGTTTGATTTCTTTTCCTTTCTTCAACTTCAAATATTGTTTCTTGTAATTTATTTAGTAGGTAAGCAAAGAATTGCTCATCTCTGATCGCTGGAACGTATGTAAACCTGATTCTATTTAGAAATTTTGTCAAAGAAGATCTGGCCGATTTAATTCCTTCTTGTTTGAGTTTTCCACGTTTGGCAAGTGCATCGAAGTTATCTTTATACTCTTCAATTATATTTCCATCTCTGTCCCAAGATCTTGATACTGTGAATGTTTCTGGTAAGGTTTTATATGTGCCTGGGTTCTTTAATTCTAGAGCTATTTTTATAAATTGCTTTCCCTTTACACTTTCTCTTCTTACATCTTCTAGTCGCTCTTTATTGTAGTCATCTTGAAATTGGATTTTCTTTTTGTTGAAAAAAGTATCCAGGGCTTTTAGTACATTACTTTTACCGATGTCATTTTTACCTGAAAAGATGTTCAGATGATTAATGTTTTTTATTGAAACACCTTTGAGTGACCTGAAATACTCAATGTTGATTTTTGATATTATTATCATTGATGCAAAAAATTCTGGAAATTAAGCATTCATCAGTATACGTGTCCACATGAGTAGGCTTTGAATTCTAAAATTATTATTGCAAGTATCAAATTTCGTCATTTTCTTCATTATCCTACCCCAATCTCAATCAACACCTCATTCGGATTCACCGATTCGCCTTTGATCACGTGCACGGCTTTGACGATGCCGCTGATCGGGGCGGTGATTTCGGTTTCCATTTTCATCGCTTCGGTGATCAGCACCGGTTGTCCGGCGGTGACTTTTTGGTCGATTTTGACGAGTACATCCAGAATGTTGCACGGCATGCTGACGACGACATCGCCTTCGGCGGTGGGGCTGCGGCGTTTGCTGCCGATGGTGCTCTTGACCGCGCCTTGGGTGCCGCCGTCGAGCACGATTTCATCGAGCGTTTCGACGACGATTTCTTCCGGCATGCCGTCGACCATGAAATAAAAATGCCGCAGCGTGTCATTCTTGGGGCCGGTACCGGTAACTTTGACATGATACGACTCGCCGTGCAGCGCGACGTTGAATTCGGTCGGCGCTGTCTGCACGCCGCTGGATGCGGTTGCCGCTACCTCTAACGGTTCGGGAACCAAATGCCCGGTCGAACGCAGTTCCAGGAATTGTTTGCCGACTTCCGGGAACATGGCGTAACTCAATACGTCTTCGTCATTCGACGCCAAATGTCCGATTTCGCGGCGCAGGTTGTCGAATTCCGGTTTCAGCAGGTCGGCGGGGCGGCAGTCGATGATGTCCTCCTTACCGATCGCGCGTTTTTGCAGCTTGGTATCGATCGGCGCGGGTGCTTTACCGTAGCCGCCTTGCAGATAGCGTTTGACTTCGTTGGTGATGGTTTCGTAACGCTTGCCGGTGAGCACGTTCAATACTGCTTGGGTGCCGACGATTTGCGAAGTCGGCGTGACCAGCGGCGGATAGCCCAGGTCTTTACGCACGCGCGGAATCTCGGCGTAGACTTCGTTGATCCGATCCAACGCGTTGCGTTCCTGCAATTGGTTGGCCAGATTCGAGATCATGCCGCCGGGAACCTGAAACACATGCACGCGGGTATCGACACCGGTGAATTCACTCTCGAAACGGTGGTATTTCTTGCGCACTTGCGCGAAGTAATCGTTGACCTCTTGCAGCTTTTGCGGATCCAGACCGGTGTCATGAATTGTGTCTTGCAGCGCCATCACCAGGCTCTCAGTCGGCGGATGGCTGGTGCCGCCCGACCACGACGACAACGCGGTGTCGATATGGCGGCAACCGGCTTCGATGGCTTTGAGCTGGCACATTTCCGCTAATCCGGCGGTGGCGTGCGAATGCAAGTGGATTGGCAGATCAACGGTGTCTTTCAAGGCTTTGACCAGTTCACTGGTCGCATACGGCGTCAATAATCCCGCCATGTCCTTGATTGCAATCGAGTCGCAGCCCAGCGTGGCCAAATCCTTGGCCAGCGCAATGAAACTGGCGGTATCGTGCACCGGGCTGGTGGTGTAGCAAATCGTGCCCTGCGCATGCTTGCCGGCTTCCTTGGCGGCTTCGATGGCGGTTTTGAGATTGCGCACATCGTTGAGCGCGTCGAAAATGCGGAACACATCCATGCCGTTGGCGGCGGTGCGTTTGACGAATGCGCGCACGACATCGTCGGAGTAATGGCGGTAGCCGAGCAGGTTCTGGCCGCGCAGCAGCATTTGCAATGGTGTTTTCGGCAAAGCGGCTTTGAGTTTGCTCAGGCGTTCCCACGGATCTTCCTTGAGAAAGCGCAAACAAGCGTCGAACGTCGCGCCGCCCCAGCATTCCAGCGACCAGTAGCCGATTGCGTCGAGCATCGCGCAGGCCGGCAGCATGTCTTCGGTGCGCATGCGGGTGGCGATGAGGGATTGGTGCGCGTCGCGCAAAATGACATCAGTGATATGAACTTTTTGCATGAACTTTCCTTTGTTATCCGTTTATCCGCGGCTATAAGCCGGTATGCGACGCGACCACCGCGGCGATCACGCTGGCCAGCACTTCCGGGCGGGGTTTATCGGAATAATTGATCAGATTCGGGTTTTGTTCGACAAAACCGGTATTGAATTTGCCGCTGCGGAATTGCGGGTGCTTCAGAATTTTTAAATAATACGGAATCGTGGTTTTGATGCCGAACAAACCCATGTCGCGCAACGTGCGCTGACCGCGCTTGATAACATCTTCCCAGGTCAACGCGCTGACGATGACCTTGGCGACCATCGAATCGTAAAACGGCGGAATCTCGTAGCCGGTGTAAATCGCGGTATCGGTGCGTACGCCCGGGCCGCCCGGTGCATAGTAGCGCGAGATGCGGCCGAAACTCGGCAGAAAATTGTTTTTCGGATCTTCGGCGTTGATGCGGAATTGAATGGCAAAGCCGCGCCGCACGATTTCGTCTTGCTTGGAGCGCAGCGGCAAGCCGGCGGCGACGCGGATTTGCTCTTCGACGATGTCGACGCCGGTGATGGTTTCGGTGATGGTGTGCTCGACCTGCACGCGCGTGTTCATTTCCATGAAATAAAACCGGTCGTTGTCGTCGAGCAGAAATTCCACCGTGCCTGCGTTGGTGTAACCGACCGATTTTGCCGCGATCACCGCCAGGCCGCCGATGTACTGGCGTTGCGCTTCATCCAGTTGCGGCGACGGCGCGATCTCGATGAGTTTCTGGTTGCGGCGCTGGATCGAACAATCGCGCTCGTACAGGTGAATCACGTTGCCGTGATGATCGGCGAGCACTTGCACTTCGATATGCTTCGGATTGACGATGCACTTTTCCAGAAACACATTGGCGCTGCCGAAAGCTTTGGTCGCTTCGGAAATCACCCGGTCGTAATTGCGTTTCAGCTCTTCCGCGTTGTCGCAGCGGCGGATGCCGCGCCCGCCGCCGCCGGAAGTGGCTTTCAGCATCACCGGGTAACCGATTTTCTCCGCGACTTGCAAGGCTTCGCCGACCGAGTGCAGATTGCCGTCCGATCCCGGCGTGACCGGAATTCCAGCGGCGATCATCGCATTGCGCGCTTCGGTTTTGTCGCCCATGCGATGGATGACTTCCGGCGTGGGGCCGATGAAGATCAATCCACGTTCCTTGCAGGCGCGGGCGAATTGCGCGTTCTCGGACAAAAATCCATAGCCCGGATGAATCGCATCGCAACCGGTTGCCAGCGCCAGATCGACCAACGCATGAATATTCAGATAGCACGCCATCGGTTCGCTGCCGATGCAATACGATTCGTCGGCTTTTTTGACGTGCAGCGCAAAGCGGTCGGCTTCGGAATAGACGGCGACTGAGCGGATGCCCATTTCAGCACAGGCGCGAATGATGCGAACCGCAATTTCACCGCGATTGGCAATAAGAATTTTGCGTAGCATAGGTTTAATTTTTTTAGTGGCGATCGGGCATATTCTACTCGATCAATTCCGGTATTTTATCCGACATTCTGTTTTGCAGGTTCCATCGGCGATGAATTGCTCCCATCCGGGTATCCGGATTGGCGCTGGAATCGGGCGCTGACCGGCGGTTTTTCTTATAAAAAATTCTTAAATATCAAACAAGTTCGTGAAAGTGTATTTGTTTCATAATCTGGCAAAACAGAAAATGGTATAAAATGAAAGCGATATATCGATTAGTTGATCAGAAACGCATTGTTTCAGCGGCTAAGAAATTTCTTTGAATAAGGTTTGTGGAACGATCATCATGGCGGAACCGGAAGTAAAAAAAGAGGGTTGGGAAAAGGATTTACTGGAGAGTCTTGCGCTGTCGTCATTGCGGGAACAGCGGCGTGCTCGCAGATGGGGGATATTTTTTAAGTTGCTCACGTTCGTTTATCTGTTTCTGTTGCTATTCGTTGCAATGGGCTGGATCGAGGACGGCAAGGTGCGGATCCCGGAAAAACATACGGCGATTATCGATTTGCAAGGGATGATAGTTCCCAATGGCATGAACAGTGCCGACAAGGTTAACTCGAGTCTGCGTTCGGCATTTGAGGACAAAAATACCAAGGGCGTGGTTTTGCGCATCAATAGCCCTGGAGGGACCCCGGTTCAAGCCGGTTATATCAATGATGAGATTCGCCGGTTGCGCACTAAATATCCGGAAATTCCGGTTTATGCGGTGGTCGGCGATATCTGCGCATCCGGTGGCTATTATGTGGCTGCAGCAGCGGATAAAATTTATGTCGACAAGGCGAGCTTGATCGGATCGATCGGTGTTTTGATGGACGGTTTCGGTTTTACCGGCACACTGGATAAGTTAGGTATCGAGCGGCGGCTGCTGACATCTGGAGAAAACAAGGGTTTTCTTGATCCTTTCTCGCCGTTGGATCCGACCCAAAAAGCACATGCGGCAACGCTATTGCGCGAAATACACGAGCAATTCATTCAAGTAGTAAAAAATGGCCGGGGAGACCGATTAAAAGATGCACCGGAGTTATACAGCGGCATTGTGTGGACAGGACAACGCAGTATCGACTTGGGGCTTGCCGATGCGCTCGGTAGCGCCGAATACGTCGCCCGCGAAGTGATCGAAGCGGAAACGCTGGTCGATTTCTCGCCGCGTGAGGGATTTGCGGATGTGTTTTCCAAACGCTTCGGTCAGATTGCGATGAATTTTCTATTGGAAAACGGATTCTGGTCGCTTAAATGATTGTGGTGATTAGCCCGGTAACAAATCTGATTTGCTGAGGATTTCCGTTAGCGTCCGTTGAACGCCGGTTTGCCAATCGGGCAGTTGCAATCCCAAAGCCTGCTCCAGCTTGCCGGTATTCAATCGCGAATTAAGCGGACGCTGCGCGGGGAGCGGGAACTCTCTGGTCGGTATGGGGCGTAAATTGCCAAGGTTCATTTTAAGAGGAAGGTTTACTGCTTCTGCCTGAGTCAAGATGAGCTTGGCATATTCGAACCATGATGCGTAACCCTTCGCTGTCAAATGATAGATGCCGCTGGCGAACGTTTGGTGCTTCAGCATTAGCAGCGTATAAGCGGTGATGTCGGCAATCAATTCCGCACCGGTTGGCGCCCCGGTTTGGTCGTTGACGACCTTGAGCGAATCCCGTTGCTGCGCCAGCCGCAATATGGTCTTGATAAAATTATTGCCGAAGGTTGCGTAAACCCAACTGGTGCGGAAAATGACATATTCACAACCTGCTGCATGAATATTCCTTTCACCTTCCAATTTGGTCCGGCCATAAACATTCAACGGTTCCGGATGATCGGTTTCCACAAACGGCCGGTCGCCGTTGCCGTTGAACACATAATCGGTGGAATAATGAATCAGCCGGGCGTTTAATCGTTTGGCTTCTTGCGCCAACAGCCCGGGTGCTTCAGCATTCAACGTCCTTGCCAGTTCCGGCTCCTGCTCGGCTTTATCGACTGCGGTGTAAGCTGCAGCGTTGACGATAACGCCGGGTTTGACGGTTCTGATGGATGCTTGAATCCCGGAAAGATCGCGGAAATCGCCGCATAAATCCGTACTGCTGGAATTCAGCGCAACGAGCTTACCTAACGGCGCCAGACTGCGCTGTAATTCCCAGCCGACTTGACCGCTTTTACCGAACAGCAAAATTTTCATATTACTGCCGGCCGTTATAGTTTTTTTCCAGCCAGGAGCGATACGCGCCGGTTTGAACGTCTTGAATCCATTGCGGATTGTTCAGGTACCATTCGATAGTTTTACGAATACCGGTATCGAAGGTTTCAGCCGGTTTCCAACCGAGTTCGCGTTCTATTTTTTGCGCGTTGATCGCATAGCGGCGGTCGTGCCCCGGCCGGTCTTTGACGTAAGTGATCAGACGCTTGAAATCGGAGCCGGGGTGAAATTCTTCGAGCAGCGTGCAAACCGTGTTGACGATTTCAATATTGGCTTTTTCATTCCAGCCGCCAATGTTATAGGTTTCGCCTGGAATGCCCGCCTCCAGCACACGGCGGATGGCCCGGCAATGATCGATTACGTACAACCAATCGCGGATTTGCAAGCCGTCGCCGTAAACCGGCAGTGGTTTTCCTGCCAAGGCGTTAGCGATCATCAGCGGAATCAATTTTTCCGGAAACTGGAAAGGGCCGTAGTTGTTTGAACAATTGGTGGTCAGCACCGGCAGTCCGTAGGTGTGGTGATAAGCGCGCACCAGATGATCGCTGGAAGCCTTGCTCGCGGAGTACGGGCTATTGGGTTGATAGCCATGCGTCTCGGTGAATGCCAAATCGTTTTTTTCTAGCGAACCGTAAACTTCGTCGGTAGACACGTGCAGAAAGCGGAAATTGGCGCGAGCGGCGGGTTCCAATGCAGACCAATACGCCCGGACCGATTCCAGCAGGCGGAAGGTGCCGAGAATATTGGTTTGAATGAAGTCTTCCGGGCCATGAATCGAGCGATCCACATGGCTTTCCGCTGCCATGTTGATAATCGCGCGCGGTTGATGCTGCGCCAACAGTTGCGATACCAGTTGCGTATCGCCGATGTCGCCTTGCACGAAGATATGTTGCGTATTTCCGGATACCGACGATAAATTCTGTAAATTACCGGCGTACGTCAGTTTATCCAGATTAACGATGGGTTCGCCGGTTTGCGCCAGCCAGTCGAGCACAAAATTACTGCCGATGAATCCGGCGCCTCCGGTAATTAAAATCATATTGAATGTCCTAGATTGTGGCGAAATTAATACAATTGATTGTTGGCAATAGGCTTTTCTTACTAAGAATTCCAGATGGGTAAGATCCCAGTTTCACCCGATTTTACTTGAAAATTGCAATCGATACCGATTCCCGGCACCCAAATCAGCCGATCGTCACAGAATAGCAACGGTAGAATGCGGCGTTGCCAAGGCGGAATCGACGCTTCTTGCAGCAAATTTTTGAGGCTACGGGTAGGGCGATTGCAGGCTGGCTTGAAATGTTCGCCGCCTTGGCGGGTACGTAATGCGATTGACTGGTTCAGGATTTTCTGCGGATCGATGCCTTGCGATCCGGTTTCAGTAAAGCTGACGGTACCACCCAGGTGTGTCAGTGTCAGTGTCAGCGGCAACTGCCCTTGCCAGATGAATTGCGAAGGCCGTGGTGCTTGCAGAGTAACTTCTTCGGGGAAAATGTGAATCAGTCCTTTAAAGCAACGAATGGCGGTATCGCCAAAACGGATATGGATTTGACTATCCTTGCTCGACGATAATAACTGTTTCAATATTTCTTCCAGTTTCACCGTGCTGGGAAGCGTTATGTTCTGTTGATTCAGTATGTAACGCAATAAATTTTTCGCACGCGAAGAACTGAGTGCGCGCATCTTGTCGACTGCCAGTTTTCCCGATACCAGGCAATCTGTGCTGTCGATTTCCGCCAATTCATCCAGCAATTGCGAAGCTTCGGATAAATGGCGGCTGGTGCGCAGCAGGGTCTTGCCATAACCGGGGTAGCGTTTTTTTAGTACCGGCAGGATCTCGTGGCGCAGGAAATTCCGGTTGTAGGCGATGCTATCGTTGCTTTCATCGTAAATCCATTGCAATCGATGCTGCTGTGCATAAGCTTCGATCTGACTCCGCGTGATTTCTAGCAATGGCCGCAACAGTTGCGGTGCGGCAACGCCCGGTTGCTTTCTGATCCAAGGCATGCCGCTCAGCCCCTTGATTCCGGCTCCGCGAAGTAATTGCAGTAGTAACGTTTCCGCTTGGTCATCCAGATGATGGGCTAAAATCACATAGTCCGCTTGCGTACGGCTGAAAATACGATAACGTTCTTCCCGGGCAAGCGCTTCAAGGCTGATACCGGTTTCCTTGTTGAGTTGCAGACAAGCGATATCGATCGGGATGCCGTAGCTGCGGCAGAGATCGCTGCAAAATTGGCTCCAGAGCGATGCATTGCGGCTGATGCCGTGATTGACGTGCACCGCGGTGAGCGAAAAAGGAATTTCTCCGGAAAGCGTGTAGAGCGCATGCAGCAAGACAACGGAATCGACACCGCCGCTTAAGGCGATGGCTAACCGGTCATCGGGTTTGATATGTGTATGCAGTACTGCTTGAACATGACACAGCAAGCTAATCGACTTTGACTTCCTTGAATGCGCCATATGTCATGAGCCGATCCAGACGCTTTTCCAGCAGTGTTTCAATCGATTGATCTTGAAGTTTGCGCAAGGATTCTTGTAAAACACTTTTGACCGATTGCATGATCGCCGGATAATCGCGATGCGCCCCTCCGATGGGTTCGCTGATGATACTGTCGATTAGATTCACTGCCTTTAACCGGTCGGCGGTAATACCCATGATTTCAGCAGCTTCCGGCGCTTTGTCGGCGCTTTTCCATAAAATGGACGCGCAACCTTCTGGAGATATGACCGAGTACGTGGCATATTGCAGCATGTGGATGACATCGCCGACGGCCACGGCTAAAGCGCCACCGGAGCCGCCTTCGCCGATAATGACGCAGATGACGGGTACTCGCAATTCCGCCAGCACATAAAGATTCTTACCGATGGCTTCCGATTGTCCGCGCTCTTCGGCATCGATACCCGGATAAGCCCCTGGTGTATCAATGAACGTAATCAGCGGGATTGAAAATTTTTCCGCCAAGCGCATTAAGCGCAGCGCTTTACGATAACCTTCCGGTTTGGGCATGCCGAAGTTGCGAAAAATTTTTTCACGGGTGTCCCGTCCTTTTTGGTGACCGATCACCATCACGGTCTGACCGTTGAATCTTGCTAACCCGCCGGCAATGGCATGGTCGTCGGCAAAATTACGGTCGCCGTGCAGCTCTTCAAAATCGGTGAACAGATGCTCGATATAGTCCAGCGTATAGGGCCGCTGCGGGTGTCGCGCAACTTGTGAAATTTGCCAGGGTGTCAGTTTGGCGTAGACGTTTTTTGTCAGAGAGAGACTTTTGGCCTGTAAGCGAGCAATTTCTGCTGAAATGTCGAGCGCCGAATCGTCTTGTGCAAAGCGTAATTCTTCGATTTTGGATTCAAATTCTGCAATATTCTGCTCAAATTCCAGAAAAGTGATTTTCATGTGGACTGGGATAAAAATCTAAAAGTGTGATGATACAGGATTTGTCCATAAATCTGCATGGCGAGTAAAGCGAAACCGGGTGATTCTGTTTGCGGGTTTTGTGAAGCTATTCCAGTAAAATGGATGGGCTGCGGATACAGTAGAATTATTTCTTTTTGCATCAATTATCAAGGAGCAATTTGCAATGAAACGGCGCGCATTTCTTCGTCGGATTGTGGTATTACCGTTTTTTCCGGCATGGTTATCCTCTCAAGCGATGGCGAGTGATGGCACGCAAGGGACGATCCGGCCATTGAAAAAATCTCATCATGCATGGCGTGAACTTTTATCGCCCGAGGCATTTCAAGTGTTGTTCGAGGAGCACACCGAGGAGCCGGGGAGCAGCGAGTTGAACGGCGAGTACCGGGAAGGGACTTATATTTGCGCTGCGTGTTATTTACCACTGTTTGAGAGCCGGCATAAATACGAAAGCGGCACGGGATGGCCTAGCTTTACACAACCGGTGGCCGGGCATGTCGAAACCAAACCGGATTATTCATTGATCTTCATGCGCACGGAATATCATTGCGTCCGTTGTGGCGGGCATCAAGGGCATGTATTTAAAGATGGGCCATCACCACGGGGCGAGCGTTGGTGTAATAATGGCTTGGCTCTGCAATTTGTATTGCAATCGGAGCCGCTACCTGGATTGCGAGGTTGAATTACTAAATGATTGAAATGATTTCTCTCGGAGGTTTGACCCCGAAAGTGTTTTTGCGTGATTACTGGCAAAAGCAGCCGTTGCTGATAAGGGATGCGCTGCCGGGTTTTAAAGGCTTATTGACGCGCGATGCGTTGATTTCGCTTGCGTATTCCGAAGAAGCGCAATCCCGCCTGGTTGTCCAGAGAAATGGCCGCTGGCAACTGAAGCATGGGCCATTAAACGACCGCGATTTTGCAAGATTACCGGAAAAACAGTGGACTCTATTAGTTCAGGATGTGAATCATTTTCTGCCATCGGCGCGGGAATTGTTATCCAAGTTCCGTTTTATTCCACATGCGCGGCTGGATGATTTAATGGTGAGTTATGCGCCGAAGGGTGGCGGAATCGGGCCGCATTTTGACTCCTACGATGTTTTTTTATTACAAGGCTTGGGATCAAGGCGTTGGCAGATTTCAGCCCAATTGGATGATGCTTTTATTGAGGGCGCGCCATTACGGATTCTGAAGAATTTTTATCCGGAACAAGAATGGGTGCTGGAAGCCGGCGACATGCTCTACTTGCCTCCCAAATACGCGCATAACGGCATCGCGGAGGACGATTGCATGACGTATTCCATTGGTTTCCGCGCTCCCAGTCATGAAGAATTGATGACCCAATTTCTGGTTTTTCTGCAGGATCGGGTTTCGGCGCCTGGCCGGTATGCGGATCCTGATCTGCAATTGCAATCGCATCCATCGGTTTTGAGTCCGGCAATGTTGTCGCAGGTTCGTACTATCCTCAATAAAATAAAGTGGAATCAAAACGATGTGGAAGATTTTCTTGGAATCTATCTTTCGGAACCCAAGCCGCATGTTTTTTTTGAACAACCTGAAAAGCCGGTACCGTTGCATGATTTTGTTAGATCGGTTCGTGAAAAAGGCTTGGAGCTTGATCTAAAAAGCAGAATGCTATGCCGCCGCGATAAGTTTTTTATCAATGGCGAGATTTTTACTGGAAGTGTCGAAGCATGCCGGTTATTGACGGAGTTGGCGGATAATTATGAATTAACGTCTACCGGGAACATCGATAAGGCAACCGGGGAAATTCTCTATCAATGGTATCTCAATGGCTACGTTAAGCAGAAGATTTGATCTTTATAGTATTTTATGGAAGCCCTGTGCATGGCACATGAAAGTAGAAGTGCTAAATTTGTATAATCCGAAAAGTTGGATTATGCTATTAGCGCAAATTAAATGATAAACATGGGAGATTAGATGTTGAGATTTTCACTTGTAGCGATTGCTTTCGCGATTTTGACTTTAAGTGCATGTGAGGGCAAAAAAAGCTTGGATGGTTATCCAATGGATAAGCCGCCTCCATCAGCTTATGCACCAAGAGATTCTGAGCCTGAAGAATTGAAATAAACAGGATGAACAGAATCGATAAGCCGCGTAAGTCCTTAATGGCGAGTGGTTGGGTTCTGTGAATAGTGTTTCCCGAGGCCACAAATTCTCTTTTTGGAGAGGTTGTGGCAGATTGATTGATAGATTGGAAAGTAAAGCGTTTAATTACATTTAATGTCAATCAAGATCTTGAAATTCCATTTTTAACCTAAGGTACAGGCTGTTAAGAATGGACTCGCAGAAAAAAGGAAGTCATTTAAATAGATATTACTTATCTAAGCGATGTAATCCTTAAGAGCAGATGTCTACCGAGTGACTTTTCATTAAGCATATGAATATGCTTGAATGATTGTTTAAACTCGTTATATACTGCGGAACTTTTAAGAACTTTTATAAGGAAAATTCACAATGAAATATTCACTTCTGGCTGCTGCATTGTTTGCCTTGACCTTATCTGCTTGTGGTGGTGCAAAAAATCAAGCATTACCTGAAACCGAAAGAGAAAATTATGAAAGAGCCCTCCGTGGGGAAGATCCTGATTGTCCACATGGAATCGATGCAAATGGCAACTGTTTGAAAGAGGGAGCGGATGCGCGTCCTTATGGTGGAACAAGCAAGCCCGGCCACTAATCGATAGTCAATAAGCACCTATCACAAAAAAACCGCCCGCGAGGCGGTTTTTTTGTTTCTCTTCTCATTGATCTCGATGGGTTGTTAGAAAGATTGAAATGAAATTGATTTAATGAATGTTGAATGTGAATGAAGTTAATAGTGAATGCATCTGTTTACTTCAGCTGTTCGTGCAATAACTTTAATATCCGACTGGCCATGACGGAATTCACCGCCGATCCGTCGTCATTCGACAATGTGATGTTGCTTGAATTTGTTCCTGCATTATGCACATGGATGCGATATTTCGCTGCTTTTGAGTCATCTTTATCACCGCTTCTCCAGAACATAATATTCGAAAGAATTCCTTCATCGTCGCCCTTTTTCTTGCTATCTTTGTTGAGATCAACAAAACGTACATAATAGATGCCTTCTTCGCGGTTGCGATCTTCAACCGTGAAACCGATGCGATCCAGCGCTAGACCAACACGCCGCCACGATCTGTCGAATGCTTCATAGACAAGCAACGAAGTTTCTTCCTTGTCGATAAAAGCGCGTTCATAGGTGCTGCTTCTTCCCGTCAATAATTCCATTTTTGCTTTTTGTTCTTCCACACCAAAGCGCATCATCAGGCGTGATAACATTTCCGCTTCCAGATCGGGATCGGCTGGGCGGGGTTGCCAGACTGACCGGTTGAGATTGCCCTCCAAAGTTTCGGTCATGCCACGATGACTGATATAAATTTCAGTATTGCCCGTTTCGCTGCGTTCAAGGCGGGTGCGGAATTTGTCTCGCTCGGCTGTTGAATAGATGCTGTCCAAGAAGGTGGAGATAAAAGTGCGGATAAAATCCTGAGGGATCTTGGCGCGATTTTCAGCCCAATCGGTTTCCATAATTCCGGCTTCCGGAATTTCAATTTTGATTAAGAAACCCAATTCCTGCCAGAATTCCTTTACAACTGGCCACACCAGATCGGGAGACTGTGGTATTACCAGCCAGCGTTGCGTTCCGGAGCGTTCGATATGCACATTTTGTATTGATGACGGCAGCAGCGCGGACATGCCGGTTGTTTGTTGCCCGCCACGTTCGTTATTGTAAGAAGAAAAAGTAGCGCTACCCGATGAACTAAGCTCCGGGATTGAATAGCGTTCGTCAATGGCCGGTTGCACCAGATCCGGCGGGATATCCAGCGCAGGCAATCGCCCTGCCGATTTATAATCAATCGTTTTCGTGTCCGGGAACAGGTCAATCGTTTTGCAACCTGTTTGGATTAGTGAAAGCGGCAATACTGATGCGGTTACGATTACCTTGCGCCAATTCATTTTTGACATCTTATCCCTTTATTTCCTGGACGCTAGCCGATTTCATCGCTTGACGGACAAGTTGATGGTATTTTTCGGATAAAGGCGTCAGGGGCAGACGGATTCCACGGCCAATTAATCCCATTTGCTCAACAGCCCATTTAACCGGGATAGGGTTTGCTTCGACAAACAGATCGATATGCAGGCGTAACAGTTTGCTATTTATTTCGCGTGCGGTATTGAGGTCGCCGGAGAATGCCGCAATGCACATTTCATGCATCATGCGAGGCGCGACATTGGCTGTTACTGAAACGACACCGGTCGCGCCCAACAGCAGCAACGCCAGACCGCTGGCATCATCGCCACTGTATACCGCAAAACCCGGTGGGGCGCGTTGCAGCAGTTCGGTGCCCCGGCCGATGTCGCCGGTTGCATCTTTGATCCCGATAATATTCGGAATTTGAGCCAAACGTAATGCCGTTTCATTATGAATGTCGGCAACTGTCCGGCCGGGTACGTTGTATAAAATTTGCGGGATATCAACGGCCTCAGCGATCGTCTTAAAGTGTTGATAGAGTCCTTCCTGGGTGGGTTTGTTGTAATAAGGCGCAACCGAAAGGCAAGCATCGACACCTGCGTTCTTAGCGTGAATCGATAAGTCGATGGCTTCTCGGGTTGAGTTTGCGCCGGTACCCGCGATCACCGGTATGCGCCCGGCAACATGGTCAACTGCAATCTGCATCAACAAGTGATGTTCTTCAAAATCGACAGTGGGTGACTCACCTGTGGTGCCAACCACAACTACGCCATCGGTACCCTGCTCAATGTGGAAATCGAGAAGGGAGCGGAAACGACTTAGGTCCAATCCACCTTCTTCATCCATGGGAGTGACGATAGCAACCAAGCTACCTTTAAACATGACGAACTTCCCGGTCAAAAAAATATATTTTACCCGAATCTGGTATTAATTAAGCAGTCTCACGAAATACACAAGCAAGCCGATGGCTTGCCTGTGATGTAGCTATCATTTGAATTATTATTCAAGCAATTGAAAATAATGACCTATTGTGTCTTTTTGATAAAACTGAAGGCATCATTTATTAGATCAACACAGATCGTGTCTTTTGCAACAAAATTACCTTCCAGAATCTCTTTAGCAAGCGGATTTTCGATTTGCGCCTGAATCGCCCGCTTGAGTGGGCGCGCACCAAAGATCGGATCAAATCCGGTTTGTGAAATCGCCGATAACGCAGCGTCGCTAACCTCCAGCCTCATTTCAAGTTTTGCCAATCTTGCTTCCAAACCGTGTAACTGTATTCTGGCAATTGATTGGATATGCTTTTGATCCAGCGAATGGAACACAACCACTTCATCGATCCGGTTAATGAATTCCGGGCGGAAGTAGGTTTTAACTTCGCCCATCACCGCATTCTTAATCGTTTGATACTCGCTGCCGGCCATTTCCTGAATCATCTGAGATCCCAGGTTCGAAGTCATGACGATAACGGTATTCTTGAAATCCACCGTGCGTCCTTGACCATCGGTCATGCGGCCATCGTCGAGCACTTGCAGCAATACGTTAAATACATCCGGATGGGCTTTCTCGACTTCGTCGAGCAAAATGACCGCATACGGTTTTCTGCGGACGAGTTCGGTCAAATAACCGCCTTCTTCGTAACCGACATATCCTGGCGGTGCGCCGATCAGACGTGCGACGGAGTGTTTTTCCATGAATTCGGACATGTCGACCCGGATCAAATGATCTTCGGAATCAAACAGAAATCCGGCGAGTGCTTTGCACAGCTCGGTTTTTCCGACACCGGTCGGGCCGAGAAACAAGAATGAACCGTAAGGCCGGTTAGGATCGGATAAACCGGCGCGCGACCGGCGGATCGCATCCGATACCAACCGGACTGCTTCGTCCTGACCGACCACCCGCTCGTGCAGTTTTTGTTCCATGAGCAACAGCTTTTCCCGTTCGCCTTGCATCATTTTGGATACCGGGATGCCGGTGGCTCGCGATACAACTTCGGCAATCTCCTCGGCGCCGACTTGCGTGCGCAGCAATTTGTTTTGTCCGCCTTCGGCTTCGTATTGCGCGGCCTCCTTTAATTTGGCTTCGAGCTGAGGCAACTTGCCGTACTGCAGTTCGGCAACTTTTTCTAGTTTGCCTTCGCGCTGGAATTTCATCACTTCCGCCTTCACACGGTCGATTTCTTCCTTGATACTGGCTGCACCTTGCGCAGCGCCTTTCTCGATTTTCCATACTTCTTCGAGATCGGCATATTCACGCTCCAGCTTCTGAATTTCGTCTTCGATCAACGCCAGGCGCTTTTGTGACGCTTCATCTTTTTCTTTTTTCACTGCTTCGCGCTCGATTTTGAGCTGAATCAGGCGGCGATCAAGCTTATCCATTACCTCAGGCTTGGAATCGATTTCCATTTTGATGCGTGCGGCTGCCTCGTCGATCAGATCAATGGCTTTGTCCGGCAGGAAACGGTCAGTAATGTAGCGATGAGAGAGCTCCGCTGCCGCGACGATAGCCGGATCGGTGATTTCCACACCGTGGTGTAGCTCGTATTTTTCCTGTAACCCGCGCAATATCGCGATTGTAGCTTCAACGGTTGGTTCTTCGACCAATACTTTCTGGAACCGGCGCTCCAGCGCAGCGTCTTTTTCAATATATTTGCGATATTCATCCAGTGTCGTAGCGCCGATGCAATGTAATTCGCCGCGAGCCAGCGCCGGTTTCAGCATATTGCCGGCATCCATCGCGCCCTCGGCTTTTCCGGCACCCACCATGGTATGCAGCTCATCGATGAACACAATGGTTTTTCCTTCGTCTTGCGCAAGCTCTTTCAGCACGGTCTTGAGACGCTCTTCGAATTCCCCGCGGTATTTTGCGCCCGCCAATAGCGCCGCCATATCGAGCACCAAAACACGTTTGTCTTTAAGGCTTTCGGGCACTTCACCATTGATAATGCGCTGTGCGAGTCCCTCAACAATGGCGGTTTTACCGACGCCCGGTTCACCGATCAGCACCGGATTATTTTTTGTGCGGCGCTGTAATACTTGAATGGCGCGCCGAATTTCATCGTCACGGCCGATAACCGGATCCAGCTTACCTTGGCGTGCCCGGTCGGTCAGATCCAGGGTATATTTTTTCAGCGCTTCGCGGCTGCTTTCAGCTTCCGCGCTGCTGACTTGTTCTCCGCCGCGTACCGCATTAATCGCCTTTTCCAAAGCGGATGAGCTGGCGCCGTGCTGTTTCAGCAGCGTTCCGATGTCACCTTTATCTTGTAACGCCGCCAGCAAAAACATTTCGGATGCAATAAATTGATCGCTGCGTTTTTGTGCTTCTTTATCAGCCAGATTGAGCAGATTATTCAAAGTACGGGAAATGGAGATTTCACCTCCCGGGTTTTCCACTTTTGGCAAACGCTGGACGCTTTGTTTGATGCTCTCAAGCAAAGGCGCAGTGTTGACGCCGGAGCGCTGCAATAGCGACAAAGTGCTGCCATCTTCTTGCTGCAATAGTGCCAGCAACAGATGCTGAGGCTCTATGGCCGGATTATCCTGGCCGATTGCAATACTCTGCGCATCCGCGAATGCTTGTTGGAATTTAGTAGTGAGTTTGTCAAAACGCATGAAATTCTCCCATCGTAGGTAATTGATCCCTACGTGGGGGAAAGCTGTGAAATTTCAAGTGGAATGTTATCTGACTGAATGAATGGCGCGAATCTTGGGTTTATGCAGAACCGGTTTAAGCATGCTTTCGATCTCCGGTGCCGGAACCGGTTTGCTGAAATAATAGCCTTGATAATGATTGCATTTCTGTTCGGTCAGGAAGGCTAACTGCTCTTCTATTTCGATTCCTTCCGCGACTACTTCCAATTCCAGGCTATGCGCCATTGCAATAATCGCAGCAACAATGGTCCGATCATTTTTATCGGTAACAATATCGCGGACAAATGAACGATCAATCTTAAGTGTATGAATGGGGAATTGTTTGAGATAACTGAGACTTGAATAACCGGTTCCGAAATCGTCAATGGAAATATGCAGACCCATTGCGTGCAGACGATTGAGCGTTTCCACGACTTTCGCAATATTGTCGATCAGCATGCTCTCGGTGATTTCCAGCGTGATATATTTCGCATCGACCCCGGTTTCATTTAGGATTCGTGAGATATTGGTAATCAAATCCTTATCGCGGAATTGCCGGGCAGATAAGTTAATTGCAATGCGCGGTACGTATAGGCCTTGGTTTTGCCATGCCTTGATCTGTAAACAAACGGTTTTCAGGACCCATTCGCCGATGGGAATAATCAATCCTGTTTCTTCCGCCAGATTGATAAATTTATCCGGTGATACCAACTGATGCACCGGATGCCGCCAACGCAGCAAAGCTTCAAGCCCGTACAGGTGGTAATTAGGCATATCCATGACGGGCTGGTAATGCAGTATCAGTTCGTTCCGTTCCATCGCGTAACGCAGATCCAGGCTTAAAGTGTGTCTTTCATAAGCGGATTTGTTCAGCTCATCGGTGAAGAATTGGTAATTGTTCCGGCCGTTCTCCTTGGCATGATACATGGCGACATCACTGTTTCTCAGCAACATTTCGGCGGTTCCGCCATCATTGGGAAATACCGCAATGCCGATGCTGCCGCCGATGTGAAGCTCGTTGCCATGGATATAAAAAGGCTGCAACAAAGAATCCAGAATTTTTTGTGCAACCTTTGCGGCATCGAGCGATTCGGCGATGGAATTGAGCACGACAATAAATTCATCGCCGCCTTGGCGCGCTACGGTATCTTCGTTACGGACACAAAATTTCAAGCGATTGGCGACTGCTTTCAGCAATAAATCCCCGATATCGTGCCCGAGTGAATCGTTAATTGTTTTGAAATGATCAAGATCGATAAAAAGTACTGCCATTTGCCGTTGCCGTCGTGAATCATGAGCCAGGGCCTGCTCAACCCGATCCTGTAACAAGTGACGGTTCGGCAAGCCGGTTAATGCATCGTGCGTTGCCATTTCGATGATGCGCTTCTCGGCTTCTTTGCGTTCATACCATCTGCCTAGATCATGAGCGATGGTTCCGATCAGGTTTTGCTGATAAACCAATCCATGCGGCGCATCGTGTGTGAAGGCCACTTGCAGCAATCCGCACTGCTGGCCGTTCGCGATCACGGCGGCTTCGATATAATCGGGTAGATGATCCTGGTATCCCGGAGTGGTCATCTGCTTGTTCTCGAGGCTGATTTTGGCGACCGCCGTATCCTGGTTTTCAAAAGCTGACAACAAGAAACCTAAAATATTTTTGCAGGTTTCTTCGATGCTCTGATCTTGTGTCAAACAATTTCTGATTTTCTGCAGGCAAACATTTTCCTTTAACCGCTCGTTCAGATAAGACTCTTTTTGTTTAATCGATCGCTGGATGAAAGGCAAAGTCAACCAGTGAATGACTGCGATTCCAAACAATAAAATCAAAACCAGAAAGGTGACGATGATTTTAACTTGATGCGTGAGATAGCTATTGAGCTCATCTTTATCGATTTTCAGAACAGCGCCGAGTCCGTAGGCGATAGGTGAATGCGCCGCGACGACATCGACTTGCCGGTAATCCTTGATAAATTTCGTGCCTGTTTCACCGTTCAATGCAAAATGGATCGGTAACGGTTTGTTATTGATAATGCGTTGTATCCGCTTAAATTGATTGCCGTCAAAAGCGCGTGAAAAACAATCCATCTCGAGATTATTGCCTGTCACCGGCGCGCACAGTAAAAAATCGCCGGTTTCGCCTATCAGAGGCGCTTCCGTAAAGATCCGTGTGAGATCCGGCAATTGCTCTTCCGTGGTAATGCGGCCAATGAATTGACGGTCCTGATTAAACAACCGGATTGAGTTTTGTAATATAAAGCCTTGATTCCAGAACAATAAGGTGTGGACATCGGAATGGGTGTTTAACTCCACGGGAAGCGTGGCCCGCTTTGCGACATTACCGTCCATGATCACCAGATTATCATTGGAATCATAAATGCGAATGCTTGAGAAATGGGTTGCGAGGATTTTTTCCGCAGATTCCCGTAATCCGGCAATGCCTTCGGATCTTGAATCATCCGAATAAACTTTTTCCAGGCTTTGTATTAAAAAAATCCGCGTGGAAGTGGCTCTGGTATTTGCAACCGAATGCGTGATCTGATTTTCGATCAGTTTAACGGTATTTTCCAAGGTGGCTTTGAGTCCGGTAGCCGTCATGGTTTCGATCTGACGCTGCATGACGGTATAAACCGACAGGCCCGTCAGAATAATCAATGTTGTCAGTGTCAAGCCACTTATTACAATTGTTTTTGTGTTGCCCTGATTGCTGAAGAAACGAAGCATTGCCTGTGATTGCCTGTTGTATGAAGTTTTGGAATCGATTCAAAGGCATGTATTATCGGTTATTCTATACAATACTTAAGTATGCATTTGGATGGTTTTTTCCGCTCAATTCTAACAATGCAGTTTTGCAGCGGGATGGGGCAGTGATTGCGGCTTTAAGATTACGATAATTACTGTCGGCAACTTGCCCGGTTAATCCGAATTTCTTTTCTTAGCGGCTTCCGGGTAGGGATACAAAATATTCAGCGCTACGCTCTTACCGGCGGTTTCGACGACACGCACATGCTCACGTCTGAATTCGCGTGCATGACGAAGCCCGCACGAATGCGCGATCATGTTGATTTCTTTGTTAACATTCCGGGCGTAGTTGGCGACACGCAAATATTTTTCTTCCACCACCAGACCATTTTGCAGCCGCTGATCGTGCGTTGTAATGCCGGTCGGGCAGGTATTCAGATGGCATCGCATTGCCTGGATACAACCGAGTGAAAACATGAAACCGCGCGCGGTGTTGACGAAATCCGCCCCGGCGCAAAGCGCCCAAGCGCCTTCCGCCGATGTCACCAGCTTACCGGCGGCAATGACGATAATGCGTTTTTTCAAATCCGCTTGCAGCAACGCATCGACTACCCGCGGTAACGCCTCGGCAATCGGCAAACTGACATGATCCATCAGCGTTTGCGGTGCTGCGCCGCTGCCGCCTTCACCGCCGTCGATGGTGAGAAAATCCGGCGCGTATTCCAACCCCCGGCGGTTGATGCTGTCGCACAATTCGTTGATGAAATTCCAACCTCCGATCGCGGTTTTAACGCCGACCGGACGGCCGGTCAATTCGCGGATGTAACGGATTTTGTCGAGTAACTCGTCGATGTTATTGATGTCTTTATGGCGATTCGGACTGATCGAATCCTGATGCACCGGAATACCGCGGATCGATGCGATTTCCTCGTGTACCTTGCCGGCGGGCAGCAAACCGCCCTTACCGGGCTTCGCGCCTTGTGACAACTTGATTTCAAACGCCTTGACCACCTTGCTCAATTCTTTCGCGCGTTGCGGCGAGAAATTGCCGTGTTCGTCGCGGATGCCGTATTTGGCGGTGCCGATCTGCATAATCACATCGCAGTCGCCTTCGAGATGATATGGCGACAAGCCGCCTTCGCCGGTATTCAACCAGCAACCCGCCTGTGCCGCGCCCAGCGATAACGCTCGCACCGCCGGCTTTGAAATTGCTCCGTAACTCATGCCGCTGATATTGATGATGGATTTGGCTTCAAATGGATGCTCGCAAAACCCCTCGCCGATCCGCAGCGACGGCGTCGGCAACTGATCCTCTTCCTGAATCGGAAAGGCGGCGTTGACGAAAATGATCGAACCCGGCTGGCGTAAATCGTTGGTCGACCCGAAACCGACCAAGCTGCCCTTATTTTTGGAGTTTTTATAAATCCAGCCGCGCGTGGCGCGATTGAACGGCATTTCGTCGCGATCGTTGGCGAAGAAATATTGCCGGAAATACTTGCCCTGGATCTCAAAGAAATAGCGCAACCGGCCAATAACCGGATAATTACGCAGAATCGAATGTTTCTTCTGTGTGATGTCCTGGATGAACCAGACGACAATCAAGCCGACAATGGCTACACCGAGTATCGTGGCGATACTATAAAAGATCAGATCAAATACGCCAGACATAGCATTTCCTTATTTCGCGGGTCAATCGCTATACTAGCGGTTCAAAGAAGATTAGTGAACAACTTGAGTACACTATAATGCATGGCTTGGCAGCCCAAAAGGATAAAAATTGCAAGATTTACACGATGAGATTCGCGTCAACGTGCAACGCGCGCTGCAAGAAGATATCGGCAGCGGCGATTTGACGGCGTCGTTGATACCGGTTGGCAAAGTCCTGCAAGCAACGGTGGTCAGCCGGGAAAATGCGGTGGTATGCGGTACGCAGTGGTTCGAAGCATGTTTCCGGTCGCTCGACCCGGCGAGTGTGGTTGAGTGGTATGCCAAGGATGGCGATGGAGTGCAAGCCGGACAGGAATTGTGCAAGATCCGCGGCAATGCTCGTGCGCTGTTGACGGCGGAGCGTTCGGCGTTGAATTTTTTGCAACTGCTATCGGCGGTGGCAACGCAAACGCGACGGTTTGCCGATGCCATCGCCGGAACCGGCGCAGTGATCGTCGATACCCGTAAAACCTTGCCGGGATTGCGGCTGGCGCAGAAATATGCGGTCATGTGCGGCGGCGGCGTCAATCACCGCATCGGCTTGTACGATGGGATTCTGATCAAGGAAAACCACATCATCGCCGCCGGCGGGATTCAATTCGCATTAATGAAAGCGATGGCCATTGCGCCACCGGATGTGTTTGTTCAGATCGAAGTGGAAAATATACAGGAATTGCGCGAAGCGCTGACTGTCGGCGCGCGCATGGTATTGCTGGATAATTTCACATCCGCGCAATTAAGTGAAGCCGTCGCATTCACCCGCCAGCAGGCCGGCGCACCGGTGATTCTCGAAGCCTCCGGCAACATTACCCTGGAAAATGTGCGCCAAGTCGCGGAAACCGGGGTCGACCGGATTTCAATCGGCAGCCTGACTAAGAATATCCAAGCGGTTGATTTGTCGATGCGCTTTCACGGATAGATAGCAACTGCACCAGCAGCTGAATATAAATCATCAATATATTGCAGGAATATGAGAATTATATATTTTTCTGTTTCTCTAAAGTTTTTCTGATTCGCTCTAGCTCTTCAACAATTGGGTTAACTTCAATAGTGCTTCCAATATAAGGTCTAAGATCTATTTCATTAATTTCATTAACCAGTTTTCCAAAGAATTCGTAATTAGCAGTAATGCTAAATTGTACTGGAGTAGTCTCAGAATTTGATTCCTTGCCAAGAATATCCGAGCCTTGTGCAAGTGCAAATATTAGCTCTGCACCAGGAGGGAAACTTGCAATAGGAAGCGAAAATGCACTCATAGTCCGTAAGTTTCTGTGAGGATCTATTTTTTCCCCAAACTGAAAAAAATCGTGATCAAGTGTTAGTTGAAGATTCTTTGCATTTGTTTGACCGGTGTTCTTTATTCGTAAATAAATTAGCGTAGTATGTGGACGTATGAAAGGCGCAATGATTATATAAGGCCTTAGTATTGCTTGTGATTGATCCTTAATTGCTTCTACTGAGGCTTCGCTGGCTTTGGCCATACGGAATGTCAAATAAGCATATATTGCTGTGATAACGACAAGTATAAAAGTTAGAATTTCGATTATCACATTTGCTTCCATTGTGTGTAGGGAGTTACTTACTATCCATCGTGTTGATGAACGCATTGGCTTCGTTGATCGAGCGTTCCATCGAAGCGATCAGCGCCGAGACGTCGGATTTGATGTTGCCGAGTTCGCCTTTGAGCGATGCGATGGCGCGGGCGTTGAGGTTGTGCTTCAGGTACATGACTTGATCGTTGAACACCGTCAGAATCGGCTGGATTTTGCTTTCCGCCTGTTTCATCGACGAGATGAGCTGATGGTAATGCGCTTGGGTGGCTTCAAGTTTACGTTGGCTGTTTTGCCGCATGGAGGCGTTGCTGTATTGCGTGATTTCCTGTTTCCATTCGGTAAATAACGCTTCCGATACGCTCTCGATATCGGCGATGCGGCTGCGGACTTCTTCGGCTTTGCTCAGACTGGCTTCATACGCATCGTTCAGCCGTTTGTACGTCGCTTCCAGATCGCCGCCCTGGAAATGGGTGGCGGCGGTGAATTGTTCCAATGCCGATTTGAATTGTTCCTTGGTTTCTTGCTGGGTGTCGCGGGCTTTTTCAACGCGGTACACCATCACGTCGCGCTTCGGAATACCGACTTTTTCCAGGCCTTCGAGGTACATTGTGGTGCAGGCGCTGAGCAGCAGGATTAATATCAGTATAAGTAGACGGATTGATGGGTTCATAGACTGTTCTCCAATGAAAGTTTTGGTGGATAGTTTAATGCATGATAACCGTTAGCGTAATACACCGCGGCGTATGAGACGGCTGGCGACTTTCAAACCCCACAGGATCGGATGGCGGCGCAGCAGCGGCGTGACTTCGACGCGCACGCCGGTGTGGCGCTCGATTTTCCAGGCGGCGTAGTCGACGCTGTTGGCGAATGTCAGTGTGGCTTTGGCCAGGCGCAGGATCGACAGAACCCGGCCTTGCCAGCGGCGCACGCGCCAGCGCCATAAAGCCTGCTTTTGGGTTGCCGGATCGGTCAGGCACCGGTAGCAACCATCCGCTTGTTGTTCCAGAACATTCCGCAACAGCGGGCTGGCCGCGGTGGTCAGGCCGGTGAAAGCGGTTAAATTAGCATTGGCCAGATGATTGGCGCGGCCTGCCTTCTCGGCGCGCAGCTCGGCGGCGTAAGTCAACAACAAGCAGCGAGTCCACAGTTGTTCAACAGTGTAGCTACCGGCTTCAAGCGCGGCTACGCCGGTTCGCAAAAAAGTGAGCACCGAGTGCGCCATTGCTGCGTACAACTGCTGGCGGACGCTGTCATTTCGTGCGAACAACAGCCGCGACGGTTGCGCGAAACGCGCCCAGATATACGAATGAAACCAGCGGTGCGCACCGGCTTCAAAATCGGCGGTGGAAATGACTGCGTACTTGGCGCGCAGGGTTTTTTCCTGATGCGGCACTTCCAGATAAAACACATTCGGCGGCAGCCACGCATTCAGAACCGCTAAATGCCGTTTGGGATAGGCTTTACGGTAGTCGTCGACAACCACGTACAGATCGACGATGCCTTCATCGAGACTGATCGCGGAATGCAAGCAGGAGCCGTACAACACCACGGCATCGAGCGATTCGCCGAAACGCTGAATCAGCGCATCGACCAGCGGCGCAAAATCCGGCGAAACCGGCTGATCGCTTTCCGCCGCGACGGCATCGAGCAACTCGGCGGGCAATGGTTCATGGGTGGCAGGCGCTAGAGTCATGAGGTTCCTATAACACCAGAAATGTAACCGGTTCGGTGGCGGCGATGGTGATCGGCGATTGCGGCGCCGAACGGTACAGTTCGCCGTCGACGATGTATTCATCGTCCATTTCGATCGTCATGCGGGCGGTATTGTGACTGTAATAACCCTCTTGTTCCCGCAGTACATGTCCGCCACCGGATAACAGCGGCCACAGCGAACGCCACAAGCGCTTGTGCCTTTGATCGACCAAGGTGACGTGCAGCGGCTCCGGTTCTTTGCCCCAGTACGGGCGGATGTTAAGTAACAGGCAATGCAATGCGCTGACCAAGGTGAACAGGTAGGTGCCGCGGTGCATCCGGCCGTTGGCTTCGGTCAAGGTCATGGTGACCGGCGACCAGGCGCTTTGCTGACGTCCGAACAACATACCGAACAGTGAGCGCAGCATGATCAATGCGGTGAAAATACCGCCGGTGATGCCGATTTGCTTGACCGGGCTGCGCGAGAATTTAACGCCGCGCGCAACCAGGCCGACTGCGAAGAACATGCCGTAAATCGCCGGAATGTCTGGTTGTTCGATCCGCAGCACCGGGCGTTGCACCAGATGGGGCGCTGTTGGTTGGCGCAGATAATGATGCAAACGCTGAATGATTTGTTCGGGCTTGCCTTGCATGCCTAAGTCCAGCGGCGTCATGTTGGTGGTGCCTCCGGGCACGATCATTATGAGCGGCCAGTCGGCGGGCGCGCGGGCCGCGAATAAATGGCCGAAAATTGCATGCGTGGTGCCGTCACCGGCGACGATCACCAGCAAGTCGATATCCGCTTGCAGCAATTGTTCGATGGTGGTTTTGAAAGTCAGAGCATCCTGCGCTTCGCACACCATCAGATCCGGTATGGCACGCAACGCTTCGCGGATAGCGGCTGCGCGCTTGCGCACCTGACCGCCCAGCGGATTGAGCAGGCAGCCGATTTTGGCTGTTCCGGCTTGCAGGCGGCTGATGCGCGTGGTCAGCGTCATGAGGATAGTCTGGCGGCTAGTTAACGTTATGACAACGGGAATGGTTTTCTCAGATCGACCGGGGCACGCGTGAAAATTCTGACCGCCAGGATATCCCGGTCGCGCGCTGGGTCGATATCCTGCAGCCAGGATGTCAAGGTTCCGCCTTGCAGCTTGATCTTCCATGCGGTGACGACGCGCCAGAGCAGGAATACGGTGGAAGCCAGATGCCAGACAACCACCATCAGCAATCCGAAATCGGGTTGATCGGTGAGCCAGCAGTAGCTGAGTAATACCAGATTCGGGTTGCGCCGTGCTGTTATGAGGCGGTTGAACGAGTCGAGTTTTTTCCAGATAAACATATCGAACGACGCCAAGCCGAACTGAAATGCGCCTTCGCACAGGCGTCCGCCGACATAACCGAGAAACATCAACGTCATCAGCACGCCCAGTCCGGTCAGCGGCGTTGCGGTGCCCGCTAGGCCGACGCCCCAAGCGACATACCACAGCGGCGGATGCACGATATCCAGGCCATGATCCAATACATCGCCCAGGCGGCTGGACGTGACGGTGACGCGCGCCAGCTTGCCGTCGACGGTATCGAGAAAGGTCATGAACCAGCCCATCAGTAAACCGGTTCCGAACAATCCGTGCCAGAACGCGACGCCCGCCAGCACGGCGAAAACGACGCTGGCGTAGGTGACATGATTCGGTTGCCAGCCCCGGCGCACGCAGTAATGCGTTGCCCAATATGCCGGCAGCGGCCAGACCCACTTGGTAACGAAATCGGTGACGCCTTTATACGATCCGGAAAACAGTTCTTTTTCGAGCAACGGCTTGTTTTCCAGACTGACCGGCAAAATATACGGCGGATCTTTCTTTTTCAGATTTTGCTGCACGTCGATTTTCAGGTCTTTCAAACCGATGCGCGGGATGGTCAGCAACGCGAATTTATAGTTATGGTCTTTATTGTTGTTGAGATTGCGCAATAACTGCGGCGCATAGCTGCCATCGGTCAGGATCGCAGCGGGACAACCTTCGTCATTGTATAACGCAACTTTTTTGTCCTGTTCGAGCAAAGCTTTCAATACGCGCGCGTCGAACAGGAAATTGGCGTTCAAAAACAGCGCCTGAGCGCTGACCGGGATTTTTTCGGCATCGCCGGTGAATTTCAAGTGCGGGTAAGGTTTCAGCATCCGCGCCAAGCGTTCGCGCCCGGTGAGTCCCCAAATGGTTATTTCATCTTCACCGAAAATGTAAATGTAGGTTGAAGTCGGCATGTGTGATAGCTCAAGGGTGTTATTCTAATTTGACCGTCCGATTCCGGGAAAAATGGATCGAGTCTTGCGAGACCCTGCGATTTTAGAGGTTTTCCAGCAACAATAATAGCTTATCGCTAAAAAGTCCGGCGCAACCATAAACTGGCGATCAGAATCATCACAATACTGGGTATCAATGCAATGACGGTGGTATTTATCCGCAGGATCAAGCCGGTATTGGCAATAATTTGATCGAGCAAGTAAACCGCGATTCCGATCAGAGTGGCGAGTACCAGTTTGTTGCTGAGGCCGGTACGGATTGATCCGAACACGAATGGGATCGATAGCAGCAACATGGCGATCGTCATCAAGGCGCTGCCGATTTTGCGCCACAACGCCAGCGCGTAGGAATCCGCATCCTGGCCGGTGCTGCGCAGGAATTCGACGTGACGGGCCAATTCGACCGGCGACAAACTCTCCGGCGGTTTGGTCAACGTTGCGATGTCGTCGGGTTTGACGAAGGAATTCCAGTTGATTGCCTCGGCGCGAGTGACGGTTATTTGATCGTCTGTAAACGTGCGGATGGTGACATTGCTGAGTTGCCACACTTCGTCATCGATGATATCGGCATATTGTGCCAGCGTGTGCGATTGTAAAAAACCATCCGGATCGAGTTGCAGCAGTTCGATATCCGCGGCTCTGGTGTTATGAACGATTTGGCCGATGCGCAAAATGCTGTGCTCGTTGCGGGTCCAGATACCGAGATTCCTGCCTAGCTCAACTGTCAATTCCAATGCATTGGCCCGGTAAGTGATCGCCTTCTGCTGCAACTGCGGGGCCACGAATTGTTCCAGAATCGCGACACCGAGCAACAGCACGATTCCGATGCTGAGTGGCGCCAGGCTGATTCGCAGCGGCGACAGGCCGGCGACCCGCATGGCGATCAATTCCGAGTGCACTGCCAGCTTTCCAAGTGCGATCACGGTACCGATCAACGCGATAAAGGGTGCGATCTGAATGAACCGGCGCGGCAACAGCATGGCGGTATAGAAAAACGCATCGCTGACGCGGTAGGTGCCTTTGCCGACATCGTCCAGCTGGTCCAGTAAATCAAAAAAACTGAAGAGCGGTAACAAAACCGCGGTGGCGATTATGAAACCGGTGATGACTTGGTAGCTGATATAACGATAGAGGGTCATGACTGACGCGGCTGTTTTTTATTGCTTGCGATCCATGCGTAAGTGATAAGGGCGAGCAACATCAAGGATTCCAGCCACCAAACTCCCGGCACGTTGCCGACCACGCCTTGTTCCACCCAGGTTTTAGCCAATCCGCTCAGGTTGTAATAAGCCGCGAAAGCCAGCGCGGCGAATAAATAAGTCCGCTCGGTTTTGTCCTGGCGCGGTGACAAGCGGATAAATGTCATGGCGATCAAAGCCAGCAGAATGGTGGCGAGAGGACGGGAAATCCGCCATTGCAGTTCCGCGATGTCGCGCGGTTGATCCGACTCCCATAGCGTCCGGGTTGCCGCCGCTTTACGCCGGTAGTTAAGTGCGGTGTCATTATCGATAAAGTAAGTCATGCTTTTGAAGTGAATGACGTCATCCACGGTAGCCGCATTGGTCAATTGATAAACCACGCCGTCGGATAATTGGATGTTCGGCCTCGGTTCTTGCGCTGTCGGCTGGATCTGGTGCGCTTTTTGAGCGAATACGATTTCACTGCTATCCGGTTTTCTCATGAAATGAAAGATATTCTGCATTTCCTTGTTGATTTCGTCTTTAGTCCGCACATATACAATCCTGCCGGATTTTTCGCTGCCGTAAAAGCGGCCGGCTTGAAAGCGATTGGTATTCAACTCCGCTTCCGCTTGCGCATCCAGGATGTAGCTTTCGCTATAAGCCCAGGGCCGGACATACGACGACAGCATGCCGCTCAGAATACCGACAGGGATTGCCACGGTCAGGACAGTCAGCACCAAACGCGAGCCGCTCAAACCGAAAGTGCGCATCACAATCAATTCATGATCCTTGTTGAGCCTGCCCAGACCGATGATGACCGAAATATAGAGCGCGATGGGAATCAAAACTTCCAGCGCGATGAGCGTCTTGAGAAATACCAGTTTGATTAATGCTGCGATTCCCAAGGTTTCCGTTACCGCTCCGGCCAGCAGGCGGGCGCTGCTGAAGCTGGCGAACAGGCCGATCAAAATGAGCGCCACTACCGTGAATGGCAACATGATTTCCCGCGCGATATACCGTTCGATCAATTTCATCGATTCAAGCTGGCAATGTTTCGAAGCCAATGGCTCCGAAGGAGCGTAAGGCACGCGGCTAATGGATTACTCATAACAGTTTCTGATAAATCCGGTAACGTTTGTATTGCTCGCAGCCGATTTTGTCGAGGATATGACGCATCGCCATGTTATCTTCCAGGATCCATGATAATTCAACTTCTTCGATGCCTCTTGCGAGACCGGCTTGCCTGGGGGCATCAATGACGAGACAGGCTAACGCCAGCCCGACCGGCGTATTGTGATATTGTTTGCGGACGCCCATTAGCGGGATGCGTCCGGAACGGATTTGCCGTTTCCTGACGCGATTGATAAGTTTGAGCCAGCCGAAAGGAAGAAGACGGCCGTTTAATTCCTTTAATACTTCGTTCAAGTTCGGTAATCCCACCATGAATGCCGCCGGTTTTCCGTCAATCTCGGCAATTTGGATAAATTCATCCGGCAGCAGCAGGCGCAAACTGTTGCCCAGTTCGGCGAATTCTTCTTCAGTGAACGGGATAAACCCCCAGTTTTCCGACCAGGCATCGTTAAAAATGCTACGCAAGGTTTCGATTTCCTCGTCGAAGCGGTCACGCTGCAAGGTTCTCAAGCGAATTTGCGGGGAGAATCGCCGGATGATCATTTGCATGACAGCCGGTATCTCAAAGTCGACTTCAATTTTATACGCCAATAAATCTTTTGCCGGATGATAGCCTTGTTCTTCAAGCAGCCGGCCATACCAGCGCGCGGAATGCGGCATCATGATAACCGGCGGTGTGTCGAAACCTTCGACCAGAATGCCGCATTCCTGATTGATCGACAGATTGAACGGACCGCTGACCTGGCGGATTTCCCTCGCTGCCAGCCAAGCTTCCGCATTCAGAATCAGGGCGGAGAATACCTCGGAATCGTCGATACATTCGAGCAAACCGAAATGACCGCTATCCGATCCATACCTTTCCTGGTGCAGCTTGTCGATTTGCGCGCTGATCCGGCCAACGGGCTGCCCGTTCCGGTACGCCACCCAGGCTTGCCATTCGCCATGTTTGAAATAAGGATTGAAACGGGAAAAATGAAAACGGCGTTCGAGACGTAACGGCGGCACCCACATCGGGTCATCGGCATAGACGTGCCATGGGACATCGATAAACTTACCCATATCCCGATATGACATAACCGGTTTGACGGTTATGCGGGAATTGGCCGGCATCGGGTGATTACTCATCGATGATGGAGCACCGTTTCTGGTAAATGTTGCAACGAGCCGCGAGCGATAATCTATTCACTGGGTAACGAAATGATTCTGATGATTAACAACGGATAAATACAGCAGCCCGGCGCGATAGCGAAATTATTTAAAATGCGTGTGTTTCAGTAAGTTTTCGATCAACTTATGAAAAACTTCTTTGGGATCCGGCTCATTGCTTGGCGGTTGGCCGGATACCGGAGATTGCTCCGCTGCAGCAATCTTTTCATCAGTGAGATTGCGGCAGAAATCCCGGAAATTGTTCCAATCGGCATTATATTCGGGCAAGTTTTTTTGAGGAATGAACACGCGGAGCACTTCAAAATTTTGATGCATTTCCGGTAACCGGACGGTGAGGTAATGATTGATATTTTTGGGCCAACGCTTATGCACAGGGTACATATCCGCCAGCTCCTCCTCAATAGTGGCACGGAAGTTTTCGATGGCATAAGTGCGCCGTTTGCGGTTGACGATGTCGATCATCAATGCCACCACTCCCAAGAAGCCAAAAATTAAAAAAGGCCACAACGGAACGGTCTCAAAATATACGGCGATTTGTTCAAAAAATTCGTTCAAGATCGTCTCAATAAATGTTAATGGTTATTCAATTGATTCTGTTTGTAAGATCTCTACCTGAAAAACATAGGGAGATTAGCGGTTCACTGAATGAGAGGCAATGTTCCGGAAGATTTATGAAAAAAATTAATAGACTCCCGCTCATGCTAGCTCAGGTCTGTATCTTGCCATAGTCGGTTTCATGTATCAATATCGCGGTTATGGATGGCATTCGTTAAACGAAACGGAGACTTCATCCACCGATGTCATTCAACCTTGTCGGGCTATTAAAAAAAACCTTTGGATTGCTGTTCCAGTGTTTTCCTAAATTTGCATTGACCTGATACGGCTTATTGCGTTATTTTTACCCATTTTTATAAATGAACCATTAATATGGTCTCTATCGGTTTTATTAGCTGGCTTACGTTTTTATGACCAAATCATCGAAGCAAACTGCTTCGGCTCAACCAGAGAGTTTTGAAGCGGCGTCGGCTGAACTCGAAAAAATAGTGGCAGCCATGGAAGCAGGGCAAATGTCATTGGAAGCTTCACTATCAGCCTATCAGCGCGGCGCGGAATTAATAAAATATTGTCAGGGCAAACTTCAAGATGCGCAACAGCAAGTGCGGGTATTAGAATCCGGCATGTTAAAAAATTTATCAAAATCGGATAGCGATGAACAATGATTTTCAAAACTGGGCCAGCAACTGTCAGGCGCGGATTGAAGCCTTTCTGGAAGCAAGATTACCGGCCTCGGATTGTGTTCCCGAACGTCTGCATAAGGCCATGCGCTATTCTGTGCTGGGAGGCGGCAAACGGGTCCGGCCGCTATTATCATTCGCAGCCGGAGAACTGGCGGTAGCGGATGTTGAGCGCGTCACGATCGTAGCTGCGGCGGTGGAGCTGATCCATGCGTATTCATTGGTGCATGATGATTTGCCGTGCATGGATGATGATATCTTGCGTCGCGGCAAGCCGACTTGCCATGTTGAATTCGACGAAGCGACGGCGCTATTGACCGGAGATAGTCTGCAAACCCTTGCGTTTGAGTTATTAGCGGAAAAGCGTATCGCTGACGCCGCGGAAACGCAATTGGAGATGATTGCGCAATTGGCGCTGGCCTCCGGTTCGCGCGGCATGGCGGGCGGGCAAGCCTTTGATTTGGATAGCGTTGGCAAGATGCTCAGTCTTCCGGAATTGGAATTCATGCATATTCACAAAACCGGGGCATTGATTCGCGCCGCGGTGATGCTGGGAGCGCGTTGCAGTAGTTATTTGCGTGACGAACAATTGGCGAAATTGGATCATTTTGCCAAATGTGTCGGTTTGGCCTTTCAAGTCGTTGACGATTTACTGGATTCCGAAGCGACGACCGCGACGCTTGGCAAGACTGCTGGAAAAGATGCGGTCAATAATAAGCCAACGTATGTCAGTATTCTGGGGGTCAACCAAGCCCGTGAATTGGCCGAGAAACTCCAGCACGATGCGCACCAAGCACTTAATGAATTCGGTGATTCTGCGTTAAGATTGCGGCAGGTAGCCGATTTTATTATTAAACGTAAATTCTGATTGTTTTTTTCACACTTTTTATTTTCAGGCATTGAATGTATCCACTGTTAGATACCATTAACTCACCATCCCAATTACGCGAACTGGATCAAAAAAAATTACCGCAACTCTCCAATGAGTTACGTAACTTTCTGATTGATTCGGTCGCACAGACCGGTGGGCACTTATCATCTAATTTGGGGACTGTCGAATTAACGGTCGCACTGCATTATGTGTTCAATACCCCTTACGACCAATTGGTGTGGGATGTCGGACATCAAACCTATGCGCACAAAATTCTGACGGGGCGGCGCGAAGGCATGAGCAAGCTGCGCATGCACGGCGGAATCGCCGGATTTCCGCGCCGCGATGAAAGCGAATACGATGCCTTCGGTACCGCGCATTCCAGCACTTCGATCAGCGCTGCGCTGGGAATGGCGGTTGCAGCGCGGCTCAATAACACCGGGCGGCGCGCCATCGCCATTATCGGCGACGGCGCGATGAGCGCCGGCATGGCTTTCGAAGCGTTGAACAACGCCGGAGTCATGGACGCCAACTTGCTGGTGATTCTGAACGACAACGATATGTCGATTTCCCGGCCGGTTGGTGCGCTGAATAATTATCTGGCCAAGCTGATGTCGGGGAAATTCTATGCCACTGCCCGGCGGGCCGGCGAAAAAGTGCTGGGGGTCGTGCCGCCGGTATTGGAACTGGCCAAGCGAGCCGAAGAACATGTCAAAGGCATGGTAACCCCGGGGACCTTGTTTGAAGAATTCGGATTCAACTATATCGGACCGATCGATGGTCACGATTTGGAGGTGTTGGTTACCACACTGAATAACATCAAGGAGCTGGACGGTCCGCAATTTTTGCACGTAGTGACCCGGAAAGGCGCCGGTTACAAGGTGGCGGAAGAAGATCCGATTTTGTATCACGGGGTCGGCAAGTTCGATCCGAAGAAAGGCATCGTCACGAAAGCGAGTGGCAAACCGGCTTATACTCAGATATTTGGTGATTGGTTATGCGACATGGCGGCGCAGGATTCACGCTTGATCGGAATTACCCCGGCGATGCGGGAAGGTTCCGGATTGGTGCGGTTTTCCCAGGAATATCCCGACCGCTATTTCGATGTCGGCATTGCTGAGCAACATGCCGTCACTTTTGCCGCCGGTGCGGCATGCGACGGGCTGAAACCGGTGGTCGCGATTTACTCGACCTTTTTACAGCGCGCTTACGATCAACTGATTCATGATGTTGCAATTCAGAATCTGCCGGTGGTATTTGCGATTGACCGGGCCGGTTTGGTCGGCGCGGATGGACCGACGCATGCCGGCAGTTTTGACTTGTCCTATTTGCGTTGCATTCCCAACATGACAGTGATGGCGCCGGCGGATGAAAATGAATGCCGGCAGATGTTGTATACTGCGTTTCAACTCGATACGCCATCGGCAGTCCGCTACCCGCGCGGAACCGGACCGGGTGTTGAGGTTCAAAAGGAAATGCAGGCATTGCCGGTCGGACGCGGTGAAGTGCGGCGTCAGGGCGAAAAAATCGCATTGCTGGCGTTCGGCAGCATGTTGACGCCATGCCTGCAAGCCGCCGAGGAATTGAACGCGACCGTTGCTAACATGCGGTTCATCAAGCCGTTAGACGATGATCTGATTGCATCGTTGGCGGCGAGTCATGAGTTACTGGTAACGGTGGAAGAAAATACCGTGCTGGGCGGCGCGGGCGGCGCCGTGACAGAATCGCTCAACAGCCAGGGGATTAAGGTCGAAGTGCTGCAGCTCGGTTTGCCGGATGTTTTCATCGATCAAGGCGATCATGCGCAGATGTTGGCGGACTGCGGATTAGACAAGAGTGGAATCATTCAATCAGTGCGCGCAATAATACCTGCATAACTTTACCGGGATCGGTGAATCATCAGATCCGGCGGTAAATGAATCCGGCCTCGCCGCACAGGAGATAAAACATGAATAAAGAAATAGATTTACCGATTGCCGACGTGCAAAGTTCACCCGATACCCGGCGTATTGCGATTGACCGGGTGGGAATCAAAGCCATCCGCCACCCAGTCGTTGTGGCGGACAAAAGCGACGGCGTGCAGCATACCATCGCGGTTTTCAATATGTATGTGAATTTGCCGCATAATTTCAAGGGAACGCACATGTCGCGTTTCGTCGAAATTCTCAACAGCCACGAACGGGAAATATCGGTTGAATCCTTTCAGATTATCTTGCGGGAAATGATCGAAAGATTGGAAACGGATTCCGGCCATATCGAAATGTCTTTTCCGTATTTCATCAATAAATCGGCGCCGGTTTCCAAAGTAAAAAGCTTACTGGATTACGAAGTGACCTTCATTGGCGAGATTAAACGCGGTGAATATTTTTTCACGATGAAAGTGCAGGTGCCGGTGACCAGCTTGTGTCCGTGTTCCAAGAAAATATCCGATTACGGTGCGCATAATCAACGCTCGCACGTGACCATTTCGGTGCGTACCAATAGTTTCGTGTGGATCGAAGACATTATCCGCATTGCCGAGATGAATGCCTCCTGCGAATTGTACGGCTTGCTGAAACGTCCCGATGAGAAGTATGTGACGGAGCGGGCTTACGACAATCCAAAGTTTGTCGAGGACATCGTCAGGGACATCGCTGAAGTGCTCAATCACGATGACCGTGTCGATGCTTATGTTGTCGAATCGGAAAACTTCGAATCAATCCATAACCATTCGGCGTACGCGCTGATTCAGAACGATAAAAACCAGCGTGCTTGATTGCAGCGCGGCGGTGACTGCTGCTGTGCTGTTTTAGTGCTGCGATTCAAACCCGGTTAGCAGTCGATTAACCGGATTCCACCGGAGAAAAGTAATGATAAACAACGCGATCCGGGATCGTGCCGCTGGCGCGGTCATGGGCGCTTTCATCGGCGATGCTTTGGCGCTCGGTCCGCATTGGTATTACGATCTCGCGCAAATGCGCCGCGATTACGGTGATTGGATTACCACTTACACCGATCCCAAACCAAACCGCTATCATAGCGGCTGCAAAGCCGGTCAACTGTCGCAAGCCGGGTTCATCCTCACATTGATGCTGCATTCCCTCGTCGAACACAACGGCTACGATGAAGCCGATTTCTGCCGCCGTCTGGACGAAGCGCTTTTTCCGTTACTCGATGGAACACCAGTCTGCGGGCCGGGCGGCTATACCAGCCAGTCGATCCGGCATGCTTGGCGCTGCCGGGTGGAACAACAATTACCGTGGGGGCAAACGGGCGGACATGCCGACACCACCGAAGCGATCGAGCGCACATTGGCAATTGCCGTCCGTTACGCGTTGCAACCCAATCGATTGGCTGTCGCTGTTGCCGGTAACGCACGCCTGACACAAATCGACGATACCGTGCTGTCGATGACGGTGGCTTATGCCGCTGTGCTGGGTATGCTGGTGCAAGGACACGCGCTGGACGAAACCTTGTCCGGCAAACTGATGCAGTTGGTTAAAACCGGGCAGTTGCCGTTTCACGCCGTCACGGCGGATGATCTGCAGCCGCCGCGTCCGGGGGATCCCGATCCGCCGCGCGCCGGGCGCTTCGCGTCGCCGGATGCGTTACTGACGCCTTCGTGCATCGCGGCGGCGGCCGCCGATCCCGCGATTTCAATTGAGCCGGCGTGGAAAGTTTCGGTGGTGTACGGAATGCCGTGCGCCATTTATCATCAACTGCCCGCCGCGTATTACCTGGCATCCCGCTTCCGCAGCGATTTTGAGTCCGCGGTACTGCATGCGGTCAACGGTGGCGGGCAGAATTTGGCGCGCGCTATCCTGACCGGCGCATTGGTTGGGGCGCAGGCCGGTTTGTCCGGGATTCCGCAACGGTTTTTGGATGGACTGGAAAATGCTCCAACATTAATGGCATTGGCAAACGACCTGGCTGGACAGATCGACACTGGCCGTTAATTTCCCGACCGCGCCAATTCAAGGTTTGCGGCCGGTTACGATGCTGTAGTAGCCGAATGCCTTGTGAATCTGAATGTCGGTAAAGCCGATTTCCTGCAACATCGCCGATAATTCCAATCCTGAATATTGCTTGCCCTCGGTCCAGCCCATCATCATCATACCGAAGGCAGCCGGAGCAAACGGGCCGGTTTTATCGTCGTTACACAACATTTCATGAATTGCGATGCGGCCGCCGCATTCCAAGTACCGGAAACTTTTTGCGGTCAAAAAATGGCATTTTTCCGGCGGCCAGTCATGATACATGTTGGAGAAGAAATGCAGATCGGCGGATGGCCAATGATCGTTCCAGATATTCGCGCCGCAGGTTTTAATGCGCTCTTGCAGGTTATATTCAACAATGTATCCTTCGGCCACTTCGCATACCGGAGGAAAATCCAGAACAATCGCCTGCAGATCAGGCAATCGCAAAGCCGCGCCGATCGAATGCGCGCCGGAACTACCACCGATATCCAGCATGATGCGGTGCTGAGAAAAATCCAGAACCCCCGGCCAAACCAGCGCTGAAGCCATGCTCATGCTGTGCATGCCGCTAGTGAAACGATGCAGCAACTCAATCTGTTCTTCGTGCGACTGATAAATGCTGCCGCCGCCGTATGTCTGCGGCGAATCGGTCAGAATCGCTTTTTCCAGGCTGGTGAAGGAACAGACCTGATAATTATCGATCATCAGGTCCCAGAGAAAACCGAAATAATTGGGACTCGTCTGCAGTAGATATTCTTCTGATACCGCAGTGAGCGCATAACGTCCTTGCTGCAGCGACAAGAAACCCAGCGAAGTCGCGACGGTCAGCATGGCTTCCGCCGGGCGCGGCTTGATATTGAGCGCATCGCAAATCTCCGTCAACGTGCGCGGATTATCCGCCAGCAAAGCAAAGACTTTGAGCCGATGCGCCAGCAATAAAGCCGGATAACCATAAACCGCGAACACCACGTCCCATACCGCACGATCATCGACGCGAGGTATTGGAATATTGGGAGAAGTATTTTGTGTCATCAGTGCTCCTTTGATCCTATCCGGTTTATGAAACAGTTATCGCGTAAAACAAAACATCCGGAGACGGCTAGCGCTCTCATGATTTTTCCGCTTCGACTAAGCGCTTGATGTTTTGCACCGTGCGTTCCGCGCCGTCTTTGATGGCGACGCGAACCAATCCTTCAAAAGGCCGCATAATCGCCAGAATTTCCAGCAACTCGAAAGAAAATGTCAGCTTGGTTGACTGCGACGGATTGATTTCCTGCAACTCGTAAGTGCAGCGGAATGGATCGGATACGCCAACCAGCGTAATGCGCTGCCCCGGCTCGAAGGTTGAAATTTTAAACTTCGATTCCGAGCGCCGCCCTTGATCGACGCGAACCTGCCGACCTTCGGTGCCGAGCCGGACCGGCCCCGGCGTCAACTGCTCCAGCTCTTTGACTTCCGGCGACCATTTCGGGTAATTGTCAAACAGACCGTCCCCGAGAAAGCGGAATAACTCAGCCGCCGGACAGGATACGATCGTATTCGCCCGTCCGATGACCGGATCGGTCGAACCCAGATTGAGCATGGAACCTAAATTGAACATATCACTTAATCCTCTCTAGCTGATAGAGCTTAATCTATCGGGGAAGTACCGTTTATGCAAAATCAAATGAACATTTTGAGCCCGTTTTTCAGCGAACCGGGTAATGATCCAGTCATGCGACAAGTGAAAACGCTGATGATGTTTTGCGGATCATAATAAAAATTCCTATGAATGGAAAGATTTTACTGAAAGTAGTTGCTCTTGATGCTTCTCTATCTGCATCTCATTAAGAGAACAGCTTATTGGCAAGTTTCGTTATATGAACTCCCTGGAAGCGCGCGATTATCAATTATTGTTTGATAGTTGGCGCTCTTGCCATCGCTGCCGCAAGCGGCGTCGCTTGATCGAGCCTAGCGCCAGCCCTGTGGCACCACTTACAAATCTGTCTGTACATTCCAGTTAAATTACGCGATGGTTTGCGCATTGAAAGGATAATGACGCGGTGTATGCTGAATACTGATCCATTGATCAGTCGTAAACGCTACAACAGCCCAAGCGCCATTGAAGCGACCGATGCCTGAATTTTTTTCGCCACCGAAGGGATTGTAAGGTAAATCATTAACCGGCTGGTCATTGATATGCGCCATGCCTGATTCGAGTTGTTGTGCGAATCGAAGACCGCGTTCGACATCTTGCGTAAACAGCGCGGCAGCCAACCCAAGATCGGTGTCATTGGCGATATTCAACGCATCCGTTTCATTGCGCGCGCGTATGACCGGCGCGATAGGGCCGAATGATTCGGTTTGCGCCAGCGGCATCTGATTGGTGACTTGAGAAAATACATGCGCTGGAAGTACCAATCCTTGCGCTTCGCCACCCACCATTTGATGCGCCCCTGCTGAAATGGCATTGTGAATCCGTTGTTGCAGACCATTCAACTGGGATTGGTTGATAATGGGGCCGATCATCGTATCAGGCGCATCCGGATCACCTGCTTTCAATTGGCGCACACGATCGGCAAAGCGTTCCACGAACTCATCGTGAATCCGATCCTCGATAATGAAGCGGTTAACGCTCATGCAGGTTTGGCCCTGGTGAAGAAATTTACCAAACACGGCAGCTTCCACCGCTTGCTCCAAGTCGGCATCATTCAATACCACGAACGGGCCATTCCCGCCCAGCTCCAACTCAAGCCGCTTTAGCATGGGGCCCTCAGCCGCTAGCTTTGCGATATTGCGGCCAACGGGCGTTGAGCCGGTAAACGATATGACGCGAGGAATAGGGTGAGTGACAAAGGCATCGCCAATCTCGCTGCCTGCGCCCACGATAACGCTGAGTACGCCAGGAAGTAATCCTGCTTCTTCAAGGATTTTTGCAAACAGCAATCCGCCCGTTATCGGAGTATCGCTGGCTGGCTTGACCACGACAGCATTACCGACCGCGAGCGCGGGTGCTGCGGAGCGAGCGGTGAGCTGGAATGGCCAATTCCAAGGACTGATCACACCGACAACGCCGACGGGTTTACGGTACATGCGGCTTTCCTTGCCGGGAATATCGGCGGGCAGAATCCGGCCTTCCACCAAATAAGGCAACGTGGCTGCCTCGAGCAGTACGCCATGCACGGCATTCCATTCCAGATTGGCTTTGATGCGCGTGCCGCCGGACTCATGAATGATCCATGACACAATTTCTTCGCGCCGCGCTTCCATGATCTGTGCCGCGCGACGCATGATGGTTGCGCGCTCGCCCGGCAGTAATGCCGCCCATGCGAGCTGCGCCTTGGCGGCACCACGATAGGCTTCATCCATATCATCGCGATTGGCATGGGGGATTTCAACCAGCGTGCTGCCATCGTATGGATTCAGATCCTGTAAAACCCTTGTTCCCCTGCCGTGCCGCCATTGACCGTTGATCAATAGCTGATCGAAATTTGAATAAGGCGGTGGAGATTCTTTTTTATTTTCCATAATGTATTCTTCCTGTTTGTTTTACCCAAAATCCAGTTGAAGATATTCGAAGGAAAGTTGATAAATTTTTTACTCTAGCCGGATAATCGGTTTAATCGTGATGCCTTTCTCGCTGTCTTCGGCGGCTTGATTGATTTGATCGAGAGAATAAAATTTCACCAGCTTATCAAAAGGAAATCTTCCCTGCTGATAAAGCTCAACCAGCGCCGGAATGAAAAGATCGGGTTTGCTATCGCCTTCAATGATGCCGATAATGCGCTTGCCCGTCGTCATCACACCGTTCACATCGAAGCTGGCTTCGGTACCCAACGCCGGCGCGCCGACAATGCCGCATGTTCCCCGGATCGCCAGCGCATCAATGGCCTGACGTAGCACCGCCGGTCGTCCGCTGGATTCCAGCGCGAAATCAGCGCCACCACCGGTAATTTTACGAACCGCTTCGACGGGATCGGTTTCCCGGCTGTTGATGGTGTGCGTGGCTCCGAGTTCCATCGCCAGAGCCAAGCGCGCAGGAACCACGTCCGCCGAGATGATGGTCGTGGCGCCGGCGGCCCGTGCCGCCATCACGGCGCTGAGCCCTACTGCGCCGCCGCCAAAAGCCGCGAAACTGCTGCCCGGACTCACCTTGAGTGCATTTATCACGGCTCCCGCGCCGGTCTGAATGCCGCAGCCCAGCGGGCCGAGCAACTCCAGAGGCGCATCGTTGGGTACTTTGATGACGTTACGCTCATGCACCAGCGCAAAGGTGCCGAACGACGATTGCCCAAAGAAATGATCGTGAATGGGTTCCGCAGTGTTACCGATTGTAGAGGTTGACGTGCTGCCATCTTCGCGTGCGCCATTGAAATTCAAGGCATAAAAATGCTCGCAATAAGTCAGATCACCATTCAAACAAGGCTTGCAGTGACCGCACCACATATAAGTCAGCACCACGTGATCGCCAACAGCGACTTTTTTCACATTGCTGCCGATTTGCTCGACTACCCCCGATCCTTCATGTCCCAGCACGATGGGAAGCGGCACTTGATAAAGCTGATCGCGCGCGACCATATCGGTATGGCACATTCCTGTTGCTACAATGCGCACGCGCACTTCATCAAAATGTGGCTCATCCTGTACCAGTTCTTCTATCTGGAAAGGCCCGCCTGGCTGGCGGACAACGGCTGCCTTGATTGTTTTCACGTGCACCTCCGCTTTGGAATCGTTATTTCATGCTTGCTCAGGACAAAATTAGCGTATGCCTGACTTCCCAGGCGCGATGATGCCATTGGGGTCCAGCGCTTTCTTGAGCGTTTTGTGCACCTTCCGCTGCACCGGGCCATAGGTTTCGGCGACTTTGTCCATGAAGGCGGTATTGACGCGATAAGTGCCATACCCCCGCGCGGAAAATTCCGTCAACAGTTCGTCGAAACACTGATAGGCCGCTTTCGTTTGCTCAGGATCGGTCTTGTCGTACAGCACGTCGACGATGTGATGCATATCCCGCATGCCGACGATGAATTCGCCGGAATAATCCAGTCCATACTTGGCCAATATTTGCTTGGTCAGCGCCATTTGTTTCAGCGTTTCACTGCCGCGCGCTTGCGAGACCGGCGCAAACCACATCGACCCGCCACCTCCGCGCCAGTTATACAGCGAAAATTCCGTCAACGTCATTTCTCCGCGCATGAGCTTGGCGCGGTAAGCAAATGCAGGATCATCCGCCGCTTCCTGCTCCGTCAGAATTTTTGCCTTGCCGGATTGACCGAATGCCTGTGTCACGATTTTCCAGTTCACGTCAATCTGTTCCTGCGTGCCATAGAGCGCCGCATATACATTCCAGATTCCCAGTTTATGGTCTTTCATGATCCGGTAGACAGCTTCATCCGGGATTGAACCGGGTCCGGATACATAATCGCTCCGCTTGGCTTTTACCGGCGCTTCATACAGCGCATGGGCAATGACCACGGCATTGGGAATGACCCCGCTGATGCGCAGCGGCCGGATCGTTTCTACGATTTCCACGATGTCTTCTTCGTGTTGGTATTGGATGACGAACGGCTTGAATGCCGGTGGCTCAGGCATCAGCCAAAAACCGAATTTAGTCACTATGCCATAGTTCGATTGCGTGAAAATGCCATCCAAGTAGGGGCCATATCCCCATTTGAAGACCTGCCAGGTGTTGGAATTCGGCATCGAACCCATGCCAGTGCGCAATACCTCGCCATTCGCCAACACCACTTCCATGCCGCAGGCAAACAGGAAATGCTCGCCATACGGCGTGTAACCCACGCCACGATCCAGCGTATTACCCACCGGCCCGGCGATGGCGGAAGGGGCGGGCATGGATAGCCATAGACCCAATTTGTGTTCTTTGATGTAATCGTAGAGCTGCTGATAGGTGACACCTGGTTCAACCAAGGCAAAGGCCAGATCTTTATCCACTTCGATGATGCGGTTCATGCGCTTGAGATCAAGCACCACCTGACCCCGTTCTGCCGGGGCAGCCGAGCCATAACCTAGATTTTTACCGGTGGAGATCATCCAGATCGGTACTTTGTATTGATTGCAAATTGCCACGATTTTCTGGATTTGCTCGACGGTGGTGGCCAGTAATGCCGCGGATGGCGTATGGTCGGCATCAGGAACCGGCATCATGGTCTTGATATAAGGCGCAAGCTGTTCCGCGCTGGTGAGTACAGAAGTATCGCCCAGGACCTTGCGAAAATCACGGATGGCCGCATCGAAGTTTTTTTCCGATACGCCTTTGGGCAATGCGATATATTGACTGGCCATGCTGTGTTCTCCCTACACGTCGATGACAAATGAAACAAACTGTTTTCCCGCCAAGCCATCATGATCCAGGTTGCGATTACCCGGCAGATGCACGAAAGCACGCTGAGCACAAGCTTCTTGGTGTATTCCCATCCCTAACGCAGCCGCCACCACCGCGTAACCCGTGGCTTCGATCCAATTCCCGAGTGACGGGTGTTCAATAAAAGAGGCAACCGGTCGAGACGCTAAAGAATCCCAGCTTGCTGATGTTTCCCAACCCACTAATTGGCTGGCTTCTGGCGCAGGTAAACCGGCGCAATGTAAATGGGTGGTTGGCTGAGCAGTCAATTCATACGAAGAAAATTGTGGTAACAACGTCTCCGTCAATCCTGTTTCAGGGAAGGATGCTTTCAGAAAATTTTCCACAATCGAAAAACTGCGTCCATTTTGAACCAGCGTGGACGCCAGCAAGCCGCCCGCACTGTAGGCTGGCGAGGCTGTCGTCCATCGATGCCGCAGCGATAGCGCAGCATCAGTGCTCGATCCCGATACATGCGAACCCAAGGCCAGCAAGCGTCCGTCAGCATTTCGCACCAGTTCCGTAAAAATTGCTGCATGGGCGTAATCCATGACGGCAACCCAACGCATGTTGTGTGATCGCGTCAAAAGATCGGCAATGTGTTGGGGGCTGATCAACAACTCATCCCCGAGCTGAAATGTAGCTAAAGTGTTTTGACCGGAATGACCATAGTGAGCACAAGCGGCTCGCGCACCAGTTGCAAATGCTTCGCCGATGGCGGTGTTGCCCAGCAGGAGCTGGCAATTGCGCGCATGGTCTGAAAGGGTCGAGGTAGCTGGAGCTGCTTGGGTTATGCCAGGAATTCCCAGCGCCAGCAACGTTCCGCCGGTGAGCATGCCTTTGATGAGGTTACGCCGTGTTTCATCCATAAAATGTGACCTCCTTAATGCTGCGTTTCTTTTTTTGAAATGAAATCCGCCAGTTTGACTAATGACTCATCATCGATTTCTGCAGCGCGAAAGGCCGGCATGGCGCGATTTCCATTGCGCACGACCGCGCGGATGTAGGCTGCGGGAAGTTCACGATTGCGAATTTTCGGCCCGACTTGCGCTTCATGGCAATACGCGCAGATTTTGGCGTAAATTTCCGCGCCATCCTTCCAAGCAAATCCGGGATTGTTTTTCTCATCTTGTGCCGGCCATGCGTTGCTTATCGTGACAATGATTGCAACTAGACAGCCGAATATGCAATTTGCCAATTTTGCTTTTTTCATGTTAATTCTCCATTCCATGATCCTACTGCCACAGCAAACTCGTCACTTTTTTCCCCATAATCTGCCCATTAAATACAACCTTTGCCATGGAAGAACCGGTGCAAGCGATACCATAGCAAACATGCAAGGGCAATAAATGCTCTTCTCTCGGATGACAAAACCGGGCAAACGGTGCCTTTTCCCATTCGATCAATCGTTTTTCGCGCGCTTCGGATGAAATCGCCGGATCGGTGCATGTTTCAATCAACCAGTGATCAAATCCTTCATTTTCTTTGCTGCTATCGATATTGTTAGAGAAGAATGTTTTCAAATTATGAAATGACATGCCGGAACCGATAATCAGAATATTTTTCTCGCGTAGCGATGCTAAAGCTTTTCCAAGCGCGATATGCTTTCCCGGATCTAAATTCTTGAGTAACGATAGCTGAATGCAGGGAATCCTGGCTTGCGGAAACATCAGCTTGAGCGGCACAAACAATCCATGGTCAAAACCGCGCTGCTCGTCGAGTTTTGCCGGTATACCACTTGCCATTAACAACGCGTGAATTTCCTTCGCCAACCCGGGATTGCCCGGCGCCGCATATTGAATGGTGTAAGCCTCGGCAGGAAATCCATAGTAATCGTAGATTATTTCGGGATGGCCGCTGCTGGTTATCGTTGCTTGTTCCTCTTCCCAGTGTGCGCTGATGACTAAAATCGCTGATGGTTCGCCCAGTTCACCAGTGATTTCCTGCAGAAAAGAAACCATTTTCTCATGTCCTTTGTCACCGAGAATAGGTAACGGACCGCCGCCGTGGGGTAAAAACAGAACGGGCGAAAGCGCTGGTGATTTTGGGTTCATCGTTTGAGACTTCTACGATTGGAAAGTGCGGGAAAGTGCGAGCATCACCTTTCTCCACGCTTCCCGTCAGCGGGCGAGTTTGCTGGTCACTTGCGCGACGTGAGCGCCCTGAAAGCGCGCAATTTTTATTTCATTATCTGACGGCTGGCGTTTGCCATCGCCACCGGCTAACGTGCTTGCCCCATAGGGCGAGCCGCCGGTGATTTCACTCATGTTCATGATTTCCTGGCAGGAATACGGAACGCCCACGATGATCATGCCGTGATGCAGCAAGGTGGTATGAAATGATGTAATTGTGGTTTCCTGTCCGCCATGCTGCGTGCCTGTAGAGGTAAACACGCTGCCCACTTTACCAATCAGTCCGCCGTTAAGCCATAACCGGCCTGTTTGATCCAAAAAATTGCGCATTTGCGCGCACATATTGCCGAAGCGTGTAGGCGTACCGAAAATAATGGCATCATAATTTGGCAGCTCATCAACGGTCGCAATGGGTGCTGGCTGATCAAGCTTGGCACCGACCCTTCGCGCCACTTCTTCCAACATGAGTTCGGGGACACGCTTAACGGCAACCTCGGTATTTTCGACGCTGCGTGCACCTTCAGCTACCGCGTTGGCCATAATTTCGATATGACCATACATGCTGTAATAGAGAACGAGAACTTTTGCCATGTTACATCTCCTGGTCTTAAGGATTGTGGAGAGTTTCTTGAGAATTGTCTTGTCAGAATGATGCAACTCGCTGAGTTGAGACAGAGTAAACGAATAAAGGACGAATTACAAGGCTGTATATAGAGCAGATTGGGTGTTTGCCGGGCGCTGACGAAAAGCGGAAACGATGCGGTCAGATGAGATGAAAGATGACTCAGAACCACAAACTTGCTTACATGGGCGGAGTTTTCTCAAATGGTAATGAAGCTTCGTTGCTTGAGGCAAAAGCCCCAAGCAGCTTTGCAGGTATTGCGTAGTACTCTTGGTGGGCAGCGGGAGTCAAAAAAGCTGACGGGCGAATGACAATATCTGAGTTGATTATAGTGCTTGCCGCTGGGTGAAGTCTTTCAAACGGAATCCGAGCAGCCAGAGCGCGGTGAAATAGCTGGCGGCACCGGCTAATACTACGCCGCTGAGTTGCGTGGCGCGGGACAATGCCGAGCCGGTCAGCCAGGTTGCGTCATTGCCGGCGGTGAACCACAGCACGATGCCCATGACCGCCAGCGCCAGCAGTATTTTGGCAAAGAAAACCAGCCAGCCGGGTTGCGGTTGGTAAATGGCTTGCTTACGCAGTTGGTAAAACAACAATCCTGCATTCAAGCAAGCGCCGAGTCCGATCGCCAGCGCCAGCCCGGCGTGCTGCAGCGGCGTGATGAAAATCAGGTTCATCAGTTGCGTGGCGATCAAGGTGACGACCGCGATTTTGACCGGAGTTTTGATGTTCTGGCGGGCATAGAATCCCGGTGCGAGCACTTTCACCAGGATGATGCCGAGCAAGCCGACGCTGTATGCAACCAACGCCTCGCGCGTCATCCACACGTCGTGTTCAGTGAAGGCGCCGTGATGAAACAGGGTGGTAATCAGCGGTACTGATAACAATGCCAGTGCCAGTGCGGCGGGTAGCGTCAACAGCATGGTCATGCGCAGGCCCCAGTCGAGCAGCCGGGAATATTCGTCGTTGCTGTTGGTGCTGTAATGTTTTGCCAGCGACGGCAGCAAAATGGTGCCAAGCGCGACGCCGAGCAGACCGGCAGGGAATTCCATCAACCGGTCGGCATAATACATCCAGGAAACACTGCCGGTCACCAGCAGCGAAGCGAATATGGTGTTGATCAACAGGCTGAGCTGGCTGACCGATACGCCGAAAATCGCCGGCCCCATGAGTTTGAGCACACGCCACGCACCGGTATCTGGATTGCGGAACTGGATACGCGGCATTAATCTGAGTTTCAACAAAAAAGGGATCTGGAACGCCAGCTGTAAAATGCCGCCGATAAAAACCGCCCAAGCCAGCGCCAGAACCGGCGGATCGATCAAGGGTGTCAACCAGAATGCGCAACCGATGAAGGATAAATTCAGCAGCGCCGGGGTGATGGCCGGTACATTGAATTTCCCGTAAGTATTGAGGATGCCACCTGCCAACGCCACGAAAGAAATAAACAAAATATAGGGAAATGTGATTTGCAGCAGTTGCACGGTTAAATCGAATTTTTCCGGATTGGCGGAGAATCCGGGCGCGCTGGCGTAGATGATGAACGGTGCCGCGATAATGCCAAGGGCTGTCACCAGGAACAGCACGCCGCCGAGCAGCATTGTGATGTGATCGATCAAACTGCGGGTTTCTTCATGCGTGCGGGTGTTTTTATATTCGGCGAGGATCGGAACGAAAGCCTGCGAAAAAGCCCCTTCGGCGAACAGCCGCCGCAGCAGGTTGGGGATGCGAAACGCAACAAAAAAAGCATCGGTTGCCATGCCTGCGCCAAAAATCCGCGCGATCAGGATGTCGCGCACGAAACCGAGGATGCGTGACACGAAAGTCATGCTGCTGACCGCGGCGAGGGCTTTAAGGAGATTCAATGGCTTGAGTTATTGATGCTAGTAGTGGGCAATGGTGTGGTAACTGCAGGCTGGATTTTTCAATCCAGCCTGGTCTGAGTGATTTAATTTTGTGACTGTGTAATTGGATAGGGAAGACAATCTAAAAAAGGCAACTGACTTTCTTCAGCAGACCTTCTTCTTCCCATTTCCATTGCAAACAGTATTCGGCGCTTCTTTTAGGATTTTCGATATCGGCCTCGATTTTTGTGTTTCCGGAGATTACGGGAGGCAATAGCGCTTCTTCCTTGCCATTATCGATGCAGAAAAAGCGCGCGGTTGCAACGGCGCGTCCTGAAGGCAGTTCGACGGCCATGTGCAAGCGTTGCGTATCGTCGTCGACGACATGCGACAGTATGCCTTCGTTTTGGGTGAAAGCACCTTCGCATTGATACGTTAAAGTTAAATCGGAACCGTCAATCATTTTCAACTCAGGCGGGAATTTCATGCAGACATGGTAGCTGTCGTTTTCTTTTCTTTGTTCAGCCGGATCGCCATTATTGATGCGGAAATTGCTGATGCTGCCGATGGCGCGGATATTTTTGAACCAGTATTCTGAATTATCGCTATGGCATGCGGTGGTCATTTGTGTTTGTGTCACAGTTGCTTTTTTTCCGCAGGTATCATGCACGGTCAGTATTTTTCTTAAATCCGAGATGGAAAATGCAAACTTGTTTTGTCTGATTTGGTCGGCGATCAGCAGCGCGGCGCAAAGAGCAAAAATCAATCCGATCGCTATGAAATCGGTCGCCAGTGCGACGAACACACCAAAGGCAAGCATGACGATGTTGATGTAAAAAATAATCTGGTTAGGTTTGTCAAACATTCGGAACTCCTTAAGTTAGCAGGCGTATTTTTATAATAATTTTCGAAGCGCTGAGTTTATCAGAGAGGCGCATTCAAAAAAAGAAAGATAGGATAGGGAAGCATTGATTAATTGCCTGCGCAAGCGATTTGCTGCGTTGGGCGGTGCTCGGAAACTTGTCTATCGCATTGATATATCTCGTTCCTTGCGCTTCATCCGCCTTGCATCTCATCTTGCCCGGTGAATTGATAAGCGTTTCCTTTGTTTTAATTCGGCGTTATCATCATCGATTGTCGTTGTTTTAATTTTTTATGGAGATAAAAGATGTCGAAAAAATCAGTTAAACCAGTTTCACTCGCAGTAAGTGCTGCATTGGTCACCAGTCTTGGTGCCGGTGATTTGTTGGCGGATAGCAGCGCCAATCCGTTTGCGATGAATGAATTATCCGGCGGTTACATGCAACTGGCCGATGCCAGCAGCGCCAATAAACCGGCGCAAGAAGGCGGTAAAGAATCCAAACAAAATATGGAAGGTAAATGCGGCGAAGGCAAGTGTGGCGGCAAAACCGAGATGAAGCAAAACATGGAAGGCAAATGCGGCGGTAAGAAGGCCGAACAAGAAGGTAAATGCGGCGAAGGCAAATGCGGTTCTTCTAAAAAGTAACCAATGCAACCCATGAGCAGCCGATCATTTCCTGTTCATGGCGCAGGCCTGGGTCTGCGGCGTTCGATGCTGAGTTCGCTGACGGATCAGGCCACCCAATCCGTCGATTTCTGGGAAGTGGCTCCGGAAAACTGGATTGGTGTCGGTGGCCGGTACGGCCACCAATTTCGACAGCTAACCGAGCGATCTCCTTTTATCTGCCACGGACTGTCGTTGTCGATCGGCGGCCCGTCACCGCTTGACGAAGCTTTCTTGCACAAGCTCAAGCGTTTCCTGAAAGATCATCATATCCGCACTTACAGCGAGCATTTGAGTTATTGCAGCGATGACGGTCATTTATACGATTTGCTGCCGATCCCGTTTACCGAAGAAGCGGTTTTTTATGTAGCAAGCCGGATCCGGCGCGTTCAAGAAATCCTTGAACAACGTATCGCAATCGAGAATGTTTCTTATTATGCGGCGCCTGGAAAGCAACTGGAGGAAGCCGACTTCATCAATGCGGTATTGCAGGAAGCCGATTGCGATTTGCTGTTGGATGTGAATAATATTTATGTCAACAGCGTCAACCATGACTACGATGCCGAGGCATTTCTGCTGCGCTTGCCGGCGGAACGTATCCGCTATCTTCATGTGGCCGGACACTATCAGGAAGCGGTCGATCTGATCGTCGATACGCACGGCGCCGATGTCATCGATCCGGTATGGCAATTGCTCGATAAAACCTACCAGCGTTTGGGAGTTATTCCAACCTTGCTTGAGCGCGATTTCAATATTCCACCGATTGCCGATTTGTTGCGTGAAGTAGCAACGATTCATTCTCTTCAAACCAAATGGCGCAATGAAACCGGCGGTTACTTACAACACGCCTGACCGGCCGGATTTTGTGCGGCAACAATATGCATTTGCAGCGCACATTCGTGACCCGGAAAAGAAACCGCATCCACAAGATGTGGAGGAAAGGCGCATGAAAATCTACTGCGAATTGTTTTATAACAACGTGGAGGATTTAATTGCCAATACCTTTCCAGTGTTACGGAAGATTATGCACGATGGCCATTGGCATGCACTCATCCGGGATTATTTCGCCCATCATGTGTCGCATACCCCGTTGTTTCCGGAGATACCCCGGGAGTTTTTGAAATACCTCGAATCCGAGCGGAAGCCCTGCGCTGATGATCCGCCTTTTCTGTTTGAGTTGGCGCACTATGAGTGGGTGGAACTCGCGCTCGCTATCTTCGATGAGAGCATGACGGAAGCCGCAACGGATTCTGCTGGCGATTTACTGGAGGGAGTTCCGGCAATTTCGCCGTTGGCATGGGTGCTCTGCTACTCGTTTCCTGTCCACCGGATAACTCCGGATTTTCAACTCGATAGAGCTGACGCATCAAAGACGAATCTGATCGTTTACCGGGATCAGGATTTTAATGTGCAATTTATTGAGATCAATAAAATAACAGCGCGCTTGCTGCATTTGGCCGGTGAGAGTGCCGCCAAATCCGGTTTGACGCTGTTGCGTCAAGTGGCCGCGGAAATGAACCACCCGCAACCCGAGACGGTTGTTCAGGGTGGCATTCAAATTCTGAACGATCTCAGGAAACGCGGAGTGGTTTATCGTTTGCCATAGAACTCTCTGATTTTGATTGTAAAACTACAGATTCAATGCACCTTGCCGTTAAGTTGCTTAAGAAGAATGATGAGGACGTTGGTTTACGGCATATCAAAAATGAGCGTATCTGAGAACAATAACCCGGACACGAGTAACTTTTCCGTTGAACCGGATCTGATGAATTTCCTGGTTTCTTCGATTCACGATACAAAAAATTCGGTGTGCTTGTTATTGAACAGCCTGGAAAAAACGCTGGCGAATACGGACGCAAGTCAACTTGCCGCGTATGCTGAACTGGTGCGAGTGAATGCCGAAGCAAAACGCGTTAACAATAACCTGGTTCAATTGTTGACGCTCTATAAAGTCGGCCAAAGAGTCTATCCTTTTGATGTGCAATATGTCAGTTTAAGGGATTTTATAGCTGGGATCGTTGCGCAATATTCCGATTTGCTGCAATTTCGTCAAATTACCCTGGAAGCCCATGTAGATCCGGAGCTGCATTGGTACTTCGACGAGGATCTGATCAATGCGGTTGTCGGCAACGCCATCAATAATGCAATCCGTTATACCCGGGATTGTATCCGCATTGCCGCCGAAGAGCAGAATGGGCAATTATTGCTGCGTATAGAAGACAATGGGCGCGGCTATCCGGTTGCAATGCTGCAGGACAGCTATGATTCAATGCACCGCGTAGATCCTTTGGAAAATAGCACTGGATTGGGTTTTTATTTTTCGGACAAGGTTGCGCGGATGCATCGAAATCAGGGAGTGTCCGGGAAATTGAAGCTGGAAAACGGCGGTTCTATGAAGGGTGCTTGCTTTCTCCTGTTTCTTCCTTAATAAATTTCAAGATCTGAAACCATGATAACGAGCTCTATCAATTTTTCTCCTGTTAGTCTGAATCTATCCGGAAAGAATATTCTGATTGTCGATGACTATCAGGAGATGCGTACAATCTTGCGCGATATTTTTCGCAATCTCGGCGCGGATGTTAAGAAAATGCATATGGTTGCAACGGGAGAAGAAGCCATTGCGATACTGAAGAAAGTGCAATTTGATGTGGTTTTGTGTGACCTGGTGTTAGGCTCGGGGAAAAATGGTCAGCAAGTGCTTGAAGAGGCGAAGTATCTTTCGCTTGTAGATTCTTCTTGTTTGTGGGTAATGATTTCCGCCGAGAAAGCCGCGGAAACTGTTACCGGTGCAGCGGAATTTCAACCCGATGCGTATTTGATTAAACCGGTTACGGAAATGAGTTTATGCACACGGCTGGAAAAGATCTGGGTGAGAAAGAAAGCTTTTGCCGAGATTCATCAGGCGATCAAACGTTCGAATTATGATGAAGCATTGAATTTATGTGATCAAAAATTGGTATCCGATAAAGCGAATACCTTCGATTTGCTACGCACGAAATGCAATTTACTAGGGATGACGGGAGAGTTGGACCGGGCTCAGAATTTGTTGGAAGAAATTCTCTCAAAGCGCGAATTGCCCTGGGCCAAAGTGGCATTGGCAAGAATCTTTCTGAAGAAGAATGAATGGGATCAAGCCAAGACCCTGTTGGAGGAAACCATCGAACTCAATCCGGCGTATATCGAAGCCCATGATCTTTTGGCACAAACGCTGCAAGCAATGGATGATTTGACGGGAGCTAATGATGTGCTGGAACGTGCGATCAAATTGTCACCCAATTCTGTAATGCGGCAACAGAATTTGGGGAATTTATCTTTAAAACTTGGAAAGCTGGAAAATGCCGAACGTGCGTTCCGTAAAAGTATTGCACTGGGTGAAAACTCAGCTTTGAAGAAAGCGGATAGTTATCTTGGGCTGGTCAAAGTATGCGGCACAAAGAAAAATCCTGATGAAGCGCTGAGAGTGTTGGGACAACTTACCAAAAGTTTTAACGGTGATGATGTTCGCCGCAGGGCTTTGGCTGCAGCGGGAATAATTCACCATCAGAGCGGTGACGTGGAGAAAGCCGCGCAGATCGCTTTAGAGTTGGATCAATCATTGCCCAATCAGGATGAGCGTCCTTTAACCAGCGAGGAATCGCTGGAAGTCGCTCATTTATTGCTTGTTGCTGGGGATAAGGAAAAAGCGATTCGATTGTTGCAAAGCGAAATCAAGAATAATCCGGAGAACGCGGCTTTGCATAAAAATGTTTCAGAAATATTCGAGCAAGCCGGGATGCAAGAGGAAGGCAGCCAACTGATCGAATCCACCCGCCAGGAAGCGATGCTCGTGATGAATCGCGGGGTACTGCTGGTTAGTAAAGGACAATACGAAGAAGCGCTGGGTGCAATGCGCGAAGCTCGCGCCGCAATGCCGGCCAATGTACGGGTATTATTGAATTTGGCGCATGTGATTATTGCATATATTCAGAAAAACGGCGCTGCGCCCGAGCTGGTTGAGGAAGCGCGCAACAGCCTTACGGCGGCAAACGAACTATCTCCGGGAGAACCCCGCTTTAAACGATTGATGGCGTCATTGAATGAACTTGTTTAAGTTTGTTTCGCGTTAAGTTCTTTCAAGGAAACGCTGATTAATTCGACGAATGTGATGAAGGGCGAAGCGCACGGAACGCAGTGACCGAGACAAATCAATCAGATAGGCGAGGGAGCGAGTACCGCGCAACAAGGCAGTCCGCTCGTGTACTTATTAATCAGCGTTTCTCTCATATTATTCCATAAATTTGGTAAAAACCACCGTCTTTAGACGGTGACTTTGACTTTAAATGTGTTGATTCATGCGCGTTTAGCTTGGTGAGGGTAGACGACTTTAGTCGTCTGCACCCAAGCTGCGCTAACCCACCTACTTTCAGTGGGTGGTAGTTTAGTCTTGGCTTATTTGCAAAAAAATGACTACAGCTAACCAATCCCTTCACAGATTAATCCGAAATTACTCTGAAATGGCAAATTTGCGTCATTTTGCAAAGGTCTCTTAATAATAATTTCGCTGGTATTCGCGGGCTGTGGATCGACGCCCAGAACTGTGCAGATCGTGCCGCTGGAGCAATAAAAGAAACTCAGAGTGCCGGAATCTCCGGTGACGGAGCCGAAAGAATCAGACTTCCCGGTCAGATTGAACAGGATCTTTGGGAGCTTGCCGCAGACGCGCAACGAGTAGTGATTCAGTATGAAACATTGAGAAAAACTTGCTTTCCGCTGATTGAGGTAATGCCGGATACAAACGGTTAAATGAAAACTGCCCGGTAAAACCAGGCAGTTTTGGGGTTATTACTAAGCTAGTTTTTTATTGCGTAATGAAAATCCCAATAATCCTAAACCCATCAATAACATGACATAGGTTTCGGGTTCTGGTACTGGTGGTGCTGCTACATCACTTAGTTTTAGATAGTCAAAACCATAAAAATCTACTGATGCGTTGCGGTCAACAACAATTGTCAATTCTCCCGTGGCATTGATTGAATCAAGCACAGCGCCCGTCAATGTATAGTAATGGATCAGCGTATTCGGGAAACCATCGTTATACGAAAAATCTTGAACGATGCCATTAAATGTTGTTATGACTGGGCCAAACGCAGTTGCTTGAAAATCAGCCATATCAATTTCCAAGTGACCTAAAGCCCATCCGCTTCCTAGTCCAGTGAAATGGAATGTAGCTACAGTTTCAGAACCATGTGGACTGTAACCGGGATGCGTGGTGCTATAGGTATCAGTATATTGCGCACCATCGGTTGCTGCCATTTCCGCTGCACTTCTACCATCAAAGTTTGCTGTAGAACCATTAAATGGATGAGAACAATTGTCACAAATGCCGATGCCATATCCATCGTTATCACCAATTTGCCAAGACGCAGCGGCAACCGGGCTGCTTGTCAAAGCAAGTAAACTCATAATCATTAAAGTACGCATAATGTATTGCCCCCTTTGAGAATTTTATAATTACAGAAGCTAGTTTCCTTCTGCCGATATTAAAAAACTGAAAAATTAGAAACTGGTTGTTTAATATCTATCAAGAAGATAAGTCCAATCGGATGGGAAATATATAGGATATTACTACTGATTAAGTAGTACACTTGTCCTGTGTTATTTCCTTCCTGCCACACTATAGAATCTGTTGACATTTAGAGATAAGTATTTCATAGAAAGAAACAAACTCGTAATATTGAGGTTCCTATACCACCAATAAAACGAGTTTGTGATGCCCCGATTGATGCTCAATGATGAGTTTTGGTCGAAGCTGGAGAAGATTCTGCTTCAAGAAGCAATTTATAACAAGCGCAATCTGTGCATGACAGTAGAAGGCATGCTGTATCGAATGCGTGTAGGTTGCCCGTGGCGAGATCTGCTTGAGGCGTTCGGTTGCTGGAATTCCATCTATAAAAGATTCAACGCTTGGTCATTTAGCAGCAAATGGTTAAGGATTTTCAAGGCGTTGACTATTGATCCGGATTGGAAGTGGGAATTTATTGATGGCAGCTATGCCAAGGCACACCAGCATAGTGCGGGAGCGGCAGGCCAACAATCGCAAGCCATCGGGAAAAGCCATGCGGGCAATACCACAAAGATCCATTTTGCGGTCGATGGTCATGGCTTGCCAGTTGAGTTTGAAATCACCGGCGGAGAAATCAATGACTGCTCCGCAGCACCTAATTTGATTGCCAGGTCGCCTGACGCGAAGGCGATTGTTGCGGACAAGGGCTATGACAGTGAGTGTATACGCGAGCAGATAACGAAGCAAGGAGCTCAGGTTGTAATACCGGGAAAGCGCAACTCGGTGGAGGGTAATGAGGATATGGATTGGATCTTATACAGATACCGGCATTTGGTGGAGCTTTTGCCCGGCCAAAACAGTATCGGGCAATTGCGACACAATATGATAAGCTGAAGAGAAATTTTGAGAGTTCTTACACTTCAGCTAACATAGAAATTTCGCATCATACCCATATCTTCGTGTTCGAGATTGTGGCAATGGTAAAGAAAAAAGCCTTTGAAATCATTGAATGGCTTGATAATCTCAATTTCTTCTCCCGGCATTACCAAAACGGTATCTTTCCAACCGCTGTTGATAAAACCGTGTTTCACAGTTTCGTATCCGCTATTCTGATCTATTTGCGTCCGCGAGAGGATCTGAAACTGCTGGCCATGCAAATGGATGGGGTGGGGCATCGACATCATCATTCCCATCCCCATGCCTCCACCGCGGCGCATGCCACCGCCCATTCCCCGATTGTCATGAAATATCTTAATTCTTTGAATGGAATTAACCGGAATTTGCTCGGATTCCATGTAGTCGTACATATCGAATGTTCTGCCGTTTAGCTGGAACGACATGTGCCGCATGCCGATGGCGATTGGAACGACTTTGTCAGGGTGAGTGATATCCTGAAGCGTGAAACGAGGCATGGGGATTAATGTTTCCGGTAACTTCGGCGAATCGCTGATCTGCTCGGTGATCTGGAATTTTGCGATGGTGATTGCTTCATCCTGACCAAAGGGAGCGCCCATCATGCCCATTCCATCGCCTCCCATGCCACGGCGCATCCCTCCTCGCATGCCGCCGCCTCCCATATGAGAACTGGAATCGCCAAAAGCCAGGCTCTGCAATGTGATGTCAGAACCTGGTTTGCGGCCGCTAAAATCAACCCATAATTCTACGCGCTCAGCGGGGGCAAGCATCACGTAGGGTAAGTTTTGCGGCTTTTCCAGTAAACCGCCGTCGGTTCCGATTGCAGTGATCGGGGTGCCGTCACTCCATGCGAGTTTATAAATCCGCGCATTTGATCCATTCAGAATGCGCAAGCGATAGGCTCTGGTTTTCACCGGAATGGTATAGTCTTTCTGTCCGTTCACTAGAATGACATCCCCATGAAACCCCCGCATTCTTTGGTGCATGCCGAGAATGTAGCGAAGTTGATTATTGCTGGAGAAGCTGCGATCCTGAATAATCAGCGGGACATCGAATTCGCCGCTGGGCAGGCCTAATTTCCGTTCATTTTCATCGGATACCGTGATAAGCCCCGCTAAGCCTTGATAAACTTGCGGTGCGGTTAATTCGTGGGTATGCGAATGATACCAATTGGTTCCGGCAGGGTTGGTTACCTCGAATTCATAAAGATACTGTTCGTCCCGGTGAATGGCATACATCGGATGACCATCCATCGGCTGAGGAACATGCATGCCGTGCCAGTGCGTAATGCATGGTTCCGGCAATTGATTGCTAAAATAGATTCGGACTTTCTGACCTTGCTCAAAATTGATGATCGGACCTAAATAGCCTGGCAACTCTCTGAGCGTTGATGCAGGCCCTTTGAGCAGTTTGCCGGTGTATTTAAGAACATGCGTGAGCGGGCCGGGTAAAATGGCAACATCGGCAGTTTGAGCATTCAGTGCGATTTCTACATCGGCTTTGAACGAAGGATTGGGTGTCATGTTGCTTCCTTGCGTTCTTGCAAAACTCGATCCCGGGATTGCTGCGGCAAGTGTGCTTGTTGCTGCGTATTGTATGAATTGACGTCTTTTATAATTAATATTTGTCATGATTAATCTCCTATCCATCAGTGAGATAAAAACTGTACGCGATCAACAGCCCAGCGCATGATTTATCTGAAATACAATAATCAGTGTATCAGTTCAAACATGACAAGTAATCTACTTTATGCTTAAGTGATTGAGTGTTAGAAAATTTCTGGATACAGAGGGCGGGATGCCGAAAACGGGTGAATCAAGAAAGCAGCGCTAATAGCATTTGCGGCGAAGAATTTGCTTGCGCCAGTACCGCAGTGGCAGCTTGTTGCATGATTTGTGTTTTTGTGAGCGAAGTTGTTTCAACTGCATAGTCGGTATCTTGTATTCGTGACTTGCTAGCAGTCGTGGACTCTATGCTGGTTTGATTATTGGTAATGACTGATTGCAAACGGTTTAATTGTGCGCCGATTTTCGACCGCTCTTCGTTAATGTGATTGAGCGCCAGATCGACTTTAAAAGTCGTAAATCCGGCATTGTTGATCAAATCCAGATCTTGAATGCTGAGTGCCCCCGTGTTGACTGCACCCATGCTGATATCCAGGGTGTCGGCTTTATTTGCACCGACTTGCAAACGCTTGTTGTTTCCGGCTGCTGCTGTTTCGATGTCTTCCCAGATTTCATTGAATCCGCTGGTCGGATTGGTTCCGCCACGTGAACCGGTATCAACGACAATGCTTTCCGCAGTTTTAACGGCGCCGCCATCGGCATTTGAACCGCCAATTGCTCCAGTATCGCTGTCGGTAAGGTTCATACTTGCAATATAGGCTGCGCCATTTGCAACAAAGTCTGCATTAAAAGCGTCGGCGTTTGCATACAGACCGCCGGTAGCGGCACTGATGGCATCGTTTAAGGTGGCGCTTTGATTCTGGTTCAAATAAACCATAACATCGCTGATACCGGAACCGCCGTTATCTTTGATGACTTGGTGCAAGTAACGGACTGCTGAATAAGCGGCGGAATAATCATCCGATGACCCTCCCCACGCTGCGCCTGCTGAACCAAAAGTCGCGGCTCTAGCCATGACACCACCGATACCGACACTACTAATCGAGGATTGCAAGCGTTCATCGGCGCCATGAATAAATTCGGCGGCACCTTCCAGAAACCAGGTTTGATCGACTACTGGATTGAACATTGAACCGATATTCATGCTGCGGTACATCACGGCATGCACCATTTCATGCGCAATAATACGATCGTTGTAGAATGGCGCAGTGCCACCGTTTGGCAAATTAGGCGGTGTAAAATCGCTCATATCAATTTGGAGCTTAACATCCGTTGCTTTACCCGTGTAAGTGCCGGGTATTGAACCGACAACCCGGGCCGCAGTACCACCGGCGCCGTCGGTGAAAGTCGTCAGTTCGATATTCATATCAGCGCCATCCGCAGAAATTCCAAAATACTGCTGTATCATATTTTCCGCTTCTTCGAGCCAACCGTACTGCAGTCCGTAGACTACCGCTAGCTGATTGGAATCGCCGAGAACACTGCTTCCAGAGAAGTCGAAAATTTTATCGCCGTTAAAGATGCTGGTCGTCGAAACCTTTTCTAATTCTTGGATCAGCTGATTGGTTTCTTCTTGAAGCGCTTTCTTGTCGGCAAGGCTATTGGTTGAGTTGGCAGCTTGGATGGATAATTCACGGATACGTTGTAACGAGGAAGTCATGGAAGTCAATGCGCCATCAGCTGTTTGCAGCATCGAAATTCCATCATTGGCATTTCTGGTGGCTTGAGTCAAGCCACGTATCTGAGCAGTCATTCGCTCTGAAATCGCAAGACCGGCCGCATCGTCTCTAGCGCTATTAATACGTATACCCGATGATAGCCGCTCTAAGGAGCGGCTAAGATCCGTGGTGGTTGCCGACAAATACCGTGAAGTATTCAGCGCACCCAAATTTGTATTAATCGATAAAGCCATTTTCTTTTGATAGCAACATAAGTATCGCTAATTAACGAATTAAAATTAAGTTTCTTTAATGTCGTGAGCCGTGCGGGTTGCTCGATATCGGATGAAAATGGATTTTACAATCCGGTTTCAACTGATATGTGTTAGTAAAATGGAATACCCAAATCCTACAGTTGCACAGGCGCAGATGGCGGTCACAATTCCAACTTTGAATTTGAATAAGGCGAAGAATGTCAGGATACCGATCACGGCCGAAAACCATTCAAATGACCCTCCAAAACCGTTTGGCCAGAGAACATGGTAAGCAAAGAAAACCGCCAGATTCACAATAACGCCGACCACGGCCGCGGTGATGCCGGTCAGCGGCGCTGTGAATTTGATGTCGTGCCGGGTAGCTTCGACTGCGGGAGCGCCCAGCAAGATAAAAAGAAAAGACGGTAGAAACGTAAAAAATGTTGCAGTAATTGCACCGGCAATACCTGCCAGATACAGTAAATCCCCTCCAAAGAGCGCTTTTGTCCAGCCGCCGACGAATCCTACAAAAGCAACAATCATGATGAGCGGTCCCGGCGTTGTTTCACCCAAAGCCAATCCATCGATCATTTGTGCTGCGCTCAACCAAGCGTAGTGCTCGACGCCTCCTTGATAAACATATGGCAAGACTGCATAAGCGCCGCCAAATGTCATTAAGGCTGCTTTGGTGAAAAACCAACCCATTTGTGTCAAGGTGCCATCCCAGTTAAATTGAACGGCTAACAGAGACATTACTGCGAACCAGCTTGAGAGTCCGGTCAACGCAAAGACAATGAAACGGCTCCATTTGAAGCGAGCGTGTTCGGGAACCGGTGTATTGTTATCGATTACTGCGGGGCCGTAGCGATGGCTTGAATCGATAGCGTGCTTGCCGGCCTGAAATTTATCCGGCATAAAATGAGCGCCGGTATAGCCAATCAAACCAGCCGACAACACGATGTAAGGAAAGGGAAGATCAAAAACAAAGATCGCGATAAAAGCTAATATTGCGATAATACGCAATAGGTTGTTCCTTAAAGCTCTGGAACCGATACGATAAGCTGCGAAAATAATAATGGCGGTTACCGCGGGTTTGATACCGTACAAAATTCCGGCAACCGCTGGAATCTCGCTGTAAATTAAGTATATCCATGTCAGAGCCATTAAAATGAACAGAGACGGTAATACAAATAACGTGCCGGCAACAATTCCGCCCCAAGTGCCATGCATCAGCCAGCCGATGTAAATCGCCAATTGCTGAGCCTCCGGGCCGGGTAATACCATCGTATAATTCAACGCATGCATAAAGCGTTGTTCAGAAATCCAACGCCGTCGTTCGACCAATTCTTGATGCATCAGGCTGATTTGGCCGGCTGGCCCGCCGAAGCTGATGAAACCGAGCTTAAGCCAATATCGGAATGCTTCCCAAAAGGATACCGGGCCAGGTGGAGCGGGGGCATGCTCGGTCGTTTCAGACATTAAGTTCCTTCAATGAGTTATGCGATAACTGCCAAAATGCGGTCCCCGATTGGCAGAAGCGGGGGTTAACGTTCGACCATCGTCCATCGCCGGTGGTCTTCAGTAGCTCTCTGTAGGACAGAATTTCTTTCTTCTTTGGGAAGTTTACTGATTTTTGTGACGGCATCAAAAAATTTATTCATGTCCTGGTCGCTTTGTACAAGAATTGCCTGAAATGCCGGCACCAATTGAGAATAAATCGAAACCGTCGCCAGTAATGCATTATTCAAAGGCTGGGAGAACCATGAATCATAGAGACTGAGTTCCGGATCATTTGTTTTCAAGTCAGCGAATTCTGTTCGCAATTCATCGAATATCCGTGCTTTCCCGGCGCGCTTTTCTGCTTCGCTGAGATCCGATTGGAATAAATCTTGTAGGTGCTTGCGATGTTTGAAAATCAGATCGGTGAAAATTGTTTCCCGTTCTCGCCGGGCGTTTAATGCGGATTGTTGCAGAACATTACCGCTATGAGCGAACCAGCGTTTAATGCCTTCTTGTTCGACCGCCGTTGCAAAAGATTCGTTGAAGACGGTGTCGCCAGGCACATAAACAACTTGATGCGCCAGCTCATGAAAAATCAACCGTGCCAGATTTATTTCAGAATAGCTGATGAAAGTATTGAGCACCGGATCACTGAACCAGCCCAACGTGGAATAGGCGCGGACTCCGCCGACGTGGACATCATAGCCTTCATTCCTGAGTTCTTCCGCGTAGCGTTCCGCCTTGGCTTGAGAAAAAAAGCCACGGTAATTAACACAGCCAACTTTCAGAAAGCACCATTCTTTGAGCTGAAGAGACAACTCAGGGGACGCGAAAACATTCCAGACAACAAAAGGACGTTCCAAATTTGCATAGCTTGTGTAACTCCGGTTATCGGGCAATTTCAATTCACGGCTCGCAAATTTTCGCAATTGAACGATTTTAGTTAGCGAATTTTTTAAATTCTGATCGGTATCCGGATTTTCGATAACGGTACTGATTGGTTGCGCTCGACGCAGAACTTCCAGATGTCCGTCGACCGCTTGCGCATAATAAGGAAGATTCGCGCATGCACTGAGCCAGGTAACGGAGGCTAGGGTAATGACGAATCTGAAATGACTGAAAGTTCGAGATACCACGTTCATGGATGAATGCGATGAAATTAAAAAATTGACACGTCTATTGGGCATTCTAGCTATTTTTCAAGATTTCTTCTCAGCCGGGTTTGAACGCGCCCGCTCAATTTTGTAGCAAGGTGGTTATCAGATTTTATTTTTCTTGATTAATTCCAGGTTTAGTTTCGCTCACTAAGCGCTATAAATATTTTACCGATATTGCCGAAATAAATATGCGTATTTAAAAGGAAATTTCAGGTAAATCCGTTTCCTTTCAAGTTTCTTAGATGCTATGTGTATTGACTATGAAAATAATGACAGAAGAATGGCTGATTTTAGGAATCACTTCCGAAGAGCGGACATTCCGGTCCAGCGATTGGTCGGAAAGGCTTTGCGGAGCGCTTGCAAGCTATAACGACAAGGGGCGCTGGGAGTATTCCGATTATGCGCAACCGGTAATCTACGAGGGCAAGATTGCTGTTCGAGTGCGAACTTCGTTAAGCATTATCAACAAAACGCATTATCAGTTCATTATGGATTTTGCGGCTAATAACCGGCTCAAAATTATTCCTGCTGGAAAAAGTATTTCTCTCGAAGACACTGTTGAAGAAACAATCGAACAAGCAGAAGTCGTATGGTCTTTAGGAAACTGGATCTTAGCGTTGCTACTGCATCAATGGAAAGCGCGATCGCTGTTCAAAAATCTACCCCGCTGAGGCAAATCAAGTCATTTTCTGTAAATTCATCAAAGCGATTTAAGAAACTCAATCAAATCCAATCGTTGTTCTTTATTCAGAGCTGGAAGCATGGAACCGTCAGGTAGCGGTGTCCGTCCGGATGCATACTCATGGCCCTCGTTATAATTGCCCCAAATATGGGTGCGGAATAAAAATCCCGGGTATCCTGATGTCTTAAAACCAACTTTTTCCGGATCGAATTCACGCGAGCCGACCGTAAATTCGTCCGGCCGATATTCACCGTCAGCAGGATCGCCGGGACGTCTTTTCGGCAATAACAAATCATATAGCGTTGGAATAGAACCGTTATGCAAATAAGGCGCGGTAGCCCAGATACCGTTCAGAGGCCGGGCCTTATAGGCCATTGCCGATGCAAAAGGAGAAACGGTGCTGTCGGGGGTATAGTAGCCATTCTTCAGCGATGATTGCACTTCGTTATCAAAAAAGGTGTAAGCAAAATCGAAAGACCGCTCCAGCCAGCGGCGGATAATCCATTTATCGCTATCGGGAGTGGTCACGACGTTGCGGGTTGCCGCCGTTAACAATGCCACAGCAGGCGCTTGTTGCTGCAATAAGATATTTCCTGTGCTGACGCCGACATACTGATTTCTTAAGATGCCGCTATAGCCGACGAAGCCTATGGCGTTTGTGGCCATTTTTGAATCTGTTCCAACCGAATGAACCGAGATCATTCTAGCGACAATCCGCCGTTCCGGGTCGTTACGCTTGATAAGGCTATGGCAGGCGGCGCAGTACTCCGAATAAATTTCCGCGCCTCGAGCCATACGTACTTTATCAATTGCAGGCAGGATATGCTCAGGCCATGACGGGGAAGTTAATTTGCGCAAATGATTTTCCACCCGGCGCAGATTGCGGATATCGATTGAGGACTGGAAGTCGATATGTTTAGAACCGAATCCTTGTCCGCCTAATACCGAAGATAAAGTGAAGCCGTCCTTTTCCTGCCAATCCAATGTCGCGAAAACGCCAATGACTTGTCCGGCGTTGCGAGCCATAGGTCCTAATCCGCTATTATCAACCCGGCCATTCCATTGGATATAGTCATGCTGCGGAATATCCCAAAGGAACGGATAACTGACAGGTGCATCGGCTGGGTTATAGATTTTGTTGCGTAACCGGATGAGTTGCTTGCTGGTCAGATAATCTTGAATTTTCTCAATGATGTGATCGCGATCATGGCTGCTTAAAACCGGTTCAACATTGGACATAACCGTTGTCAGTTCATCCTCGGACAGAATGTCAGCCAGCAATTCGCGCAGTTGTTGCGCGCTCATAATATGTTCCAACACACGATTATAAATACGGCCAAACGCGTCCAGCTGGGCGTAGCCGTAACGCGTCAGCGGACGCTTGCTATCTCGCGGGGAGTTGACAATGGTGTATGTTTTAATGCGCTGCGCGTATTTCGTGAGATCGGCCAGGATATCGTTGGCGTTGTTGTAATGGCCGTGTTTCAATACATTAGCCACGAAGCGGTCACGTTTTTCAGGGTTTTCCAATGTAACCTGCATGGCGGTTGCCAGATCAACCATGAAGGTTTCCATATCGGAATTTGCAGGGCCACCGTCGATGCGAATGCCAGTGCCTTGATAATTGATCTGAGTGGTGTGGCAAGCCGCGCAAGTGAATCCCATATAAGCTTTACCTTGATATTCGTCACGCACCATACCGGCAGGAAGGCCATCCGGATTGCTGGCGGTTGGCCGCTGCGGCAGATAACCGTAACGATCCATGCTGCTATCGTCACGGAATAACTCAGACGAACCGGGCTGTTCTAATACCAGGAAAAAGCTGTACGGCAATAAATTGGAGCCTTGTGTGACGGTATAGAACCATAGGCTATCGGCTGCTGACCAACCTTGATCAAGATAAACGGTTCGAGAAAAATGATTGCCGAATTTGTCCGTTCCGTTCGTAATCGCTCCCCGTTCCGTATCGCTGTCGCGTAATTCATACAAACGCCAGGAAATGCCAATGACTAGCCATGTAATCATTAATACCATGATTGTTAATGATAATCTTTTTGAGAAGCGATTGCGGCTAAGTCTGAGGTTCATATCGGATTGGTGTCATTGTTCAGCAAACGTTCAGGTTTCGTTTGTTTAAATCCAGTGCAATTTTTGCTGGGCCATTGTTTCCGAAGTTCATGTGTTGTTTCTAAGCAACGATAAAAGACCCTATTTAAGCTGATATTAATACTATGAAATTGTTGATTTCATATATGATGATCAGCTTATTTTGTGTGAAGAGAATGTGAAGAGCATCATAGTTTTTTCAAAGGATGTTATGCAAACTTATTTATTTAAGCATCTGTTTTTAGGCTTAATTGTCATAATCGCATCAAAGATCACTGTAGCGCAACCGATGGCTCCTCTTCCTTTAGGGGCGGATTCATTAAGACAACCTGAATCGTCATCACCGTCCGTTCGAGAAGTAACGCCATCCATGGCGCCGTTCAGAAGTGAGCTACCTAAATCGGATGTGCCGTTGCCGGCAGGTGTACCGCAAGGGCCGGTTGTGCTTTATACCATCGAAGAGATACAGCGATTGGGTTTGCAAGCGAATGGTTTAGTCCTCGCGGCGCGCTCGCAAGTGGGTATGGCGAAAGGCGGCGTTATCGCCGCTACGGCTTATCTCAATCCTGAAGTGATGTTTATGATGGGACCGATGGATCGACGGCTGCCGGTTGAATTGACGGGACCTTCCAATGATCAGCGATCGGTCACGGTGATTCAGCCCATCGAAAATCCGTACATGCGTAACGCCCGTATCGCCGCTTCGGAAGCCATCGTCGACGCCAGTCGAGCCAGCCTAGGTCAAGTCAGCACCGATCTGGCGGCGCTGCTGCGCGTCCGTGCTTACGAGTTGTTATTGCGGCAAGATCAAGCCGAGCTGGAACAATCGATCTACGACTTATTGAACGTTGTCCGGCAGCGTATTGCGGCCAATGTGGAGCATGGCGAAGTAGCCCGCTTTGAACTGATTCGCGCCGATACCGAGCTGCAGAGTGCGGCCAATCGCAAGGAAGCGGCGCGGCTGAATGCAGAACGAGCTAAGGTTTTTTTGATGCAGCTTACAGCCGGAGTTTTACCCGCCAATTTTCAAGTGAAAGGTTCGCTCAAAGACCCGATTGAATTACCATTGCTCGACGATCTACGTCAGCAAGTGGTCAAAGTCAATCCGGATGTAGTGCGTTTGGAAGCCGAGCAAGAACGCGCCAATCAACGTATCAGCCAGGAGCGAGCCTCGATTTTGCCGTCGGTGAACGTGATGTATTCCAATTATCAGGACCAGCAATTTCACTCCAACACTGCCGGTTTGAGCGTCAGAATCCCGATCTGGTACCGCCGTAAGGGTGAAATCGATACCGCAATTCACGATTCCGCACGAATCCGCGAATCGCTTGAATATCGCCGTTACGAAATCGGACAAATATTCGAAGCAGCCTGGCAGGCTTACCAAATTGCTATGCAACGGGTTGCGATGTTTGACGGCGGTTTGATCAAGGAAGCGGAGAATGCGGTTCGGGTCGCCGAAGCAGCGTATAAATTCGGCGAGCGCAGTTTGATCGAGTTCCTCGATTCGCAGCGGATCCTCCGGGGAATTCTGTTCGATGCCTTGCAAGCCCGTTTCGATCTTCACGCAGCAGCAGCCGAAATCGATCGCCTGCGCGCCCATTATCCTAAGGAGTTAGTTCCAGAATGAAAATCAACCCGATAATCGTCGGCTCGTTGTTAGCGGCATTGTGGCTATCCGCTTGCGGAGGAAAAGACGACGGACAAGTTTCCCGGCAATCTGATGAAGAGCGGGACATTAACACGATTGAAGTGCGGCCGGAATTGCTTAGCCGGTTAAAAATCGGCAACCCGTCTCTGGTCGATCTTACCGACAAAATACTGGTGCCCAGCCGGGTTCAAGTCGATGAAGAAAGAACCGCGCAAATCGGTTCTTATGTTACCGGAAGGATCATCGAACTATTTGTCATTTTAGGCGACTATGTCAAACCTGGTCAGCCGCTGGCGCGGATTACCAGTCCGGATTTGACGAATTCTCAATTGGCTTTTTTACGTGCTTTATCTCGAGTCGTTGTCACTACGAAAGCTTTGGAACGGGCAAGCCATCTGTTGGCAGCTGACGCCATTCCGTTGGCAGAAGTGGAGAGACGTCAATCCGATGCCGAGATTGCGCAGGCAGAATTGGCTGCAGCAGCCGATCAACTGCGGTTATTCGGGATGGGGGATGTGGAATTGAAAGAGCTGAGGCGAAAGGGAAAAGTACTGCCTTGGCTGGATATCAAAGCGACACGGGAAGGTTATGTGATCGCTCGTAACGTGATCGTCGGGCAAGTGGTGCAGCCCGCCGATGCGCTTTTTCAAATCGCAGATCTTTCTCATGTGTGGGTAGTCGGCGATGTGCCGGAGCAGATCGCGCGCGATGTACGGTTGAATCAGCATGTGGAAATCAATGTGCCGGCAATCGGCGATGCCGATTTTGACGGTATCATCATTTTTGTCTCCGATACGGTGAACCGGTTAACACGCACGGTGATGACCCGTGTCATGGTGGAAAATCCGGAACGCAAATTAAAACCGGATATGCTGGCGAATATGCACATTACCGACTCGCAGCAGAAAACCCTGGTGGTGCCGGAAGCAGCCGTGGTGCGTGAGTTAAACCAGGATTATGTTTTTGTTGCAACTGGAGACAATCATTTTCAGCGGGTGCCCGTAGAGCTTGGTCCGGAAGTGGCGGATTTCCGCCCGGTACTTGCCGGATTGACGATCCACCATCACATTGTGCTGGATAACGCTTTTCATTTGGATAGCGAGCGCAAGCTTGCTGAATTGGAATAATTACCATGTCCGCTATTGTAAAAGCCGTGTTAAACCAGCGTTTGCTGGTTCTGATCATCGGAATCATGCTTTGCGTGGCTGGCGGCTTCGCGGCGAAGAATTTGTCCGTTGATGCATTTCCCGATGTCACCAATATTCAAGTGCAAGTCGCGACCGTGGCGATCGGCCGCAGCCCCGAAGAAATGGAAAGGCTGGTGACGGTTCCGGTCGAAATCGCGATGACCGGGTTACCGGGTTTGGTCGAAATGCGCTCCATGAACAAGAGTGGATTGTCTTTGATTACGCTGGTTTTCACCGATCAAACCGATGTCTACTTTGCGCGGCAATTGGTGATGGAGCGTATTATCGACGTGACGCCGCGTTTGATCCCAGGCATTACCCCGGTTCTTGGTCCGGTTTCAACCGGTTTGGGCGAAGTGTATCAATATACGATTGAACATCCCGACGACGGTAAGCGCGCATTGACGTTCGAAGAACTGATGGAACGGCGCACCATACAAGACTGGGTGGTGCGTCCGATGCTGCGCGCGATCCGCGGTGTGGCGGAAATCAACTCGATGGGGGGGCATGTCAAGGAATATCAAGTCTATGCCGACCCTAATAAACTCCGGCATTATGATTTGACATTGACCGATGTGGATCGCGCTTTGGCCAGTAACAACGCTAACGCCAGCGGTAATATTCTGGCTTTGCATTATGAACAATATTTGATCCGTGGCGTCGGTTTGATCGCTACCTTGGACGACATCCGCAACATTGTATTGCGCGAAATGGATGGTGTTCCGGTTTACGTGCGTGACGTTGCCGAAGTGACTTTTGGCGGTGAGGTAAGGCAAGGCGCGAGCATTAAAAACGGCGATACCGAATCGGTCGCCGGTATTGTGATGATGCTGCGCGGCGGCAATGCCAAGGAAATTGTCGGACGCATCAAAGAAAAGGTGACCGAGATTAATGAGCGCGGAATACTGCCGGATGGTTTGCAAATCGTACCGTTCTACGATCGCACTGATTTGGTCGACGGCGCCTTATCGACGGTGCAAAGTACTTTGATGGAGTCGTTGATTCTGGTGATCGTAGTGTTGTCGATTTTTCTGGGTACTGTCCGTACCAGTATCGTCGTCTGTTTTACGCTCATTATCACCCCGCTGGTCACTTTTATGGTGATGAATTATTACGGCATGCCCGCCAACTTAATGTCATTGGGCGGATTGACCATCGCCTTAGGCATGATGGTCGATCCGACTGTGGTTGTAGTGGAAAACATCTACCAACGCCTTGGCGAAGCGAAAGATACCGGAAAATCCAAGTTCCAGGTGATCGTCGATGCCGTTTCAGAGGTGGGTACGCCGGTTATTTTCGGTGTCTTCGTGACCATCCTGGTATTTCTGCCGCTGATGACGCTGGAAGGCATGGAAGGAAAAACTTTCAGTCCGCTGGCGGTTACCATTGCCATTTCGCTGTTGGTTGCGCTATTTGTCTCGTTGCTGCTGTCCCCGGTATTGAGCGATTACCTCCTCAAGGGCGGCAGCGAGCAGGATACCAAAATCGTTGCCGTGCTCAAAGGCGCTTATTTGCGTGTGTTCAATCTGGCCATGCGCAACCAGAAAAAAACCATGATCATTGCCATTTCCTGTTTGATGGGCGCTTTCGTGTTATTCCCGTTCCTGGGAACATCCTTTATTCCTATTATGAAGGAGGGCGCTACCACGCCGGTGATCATTCGCGCGCCGTCGATTTCTTTGGAAGAAGCGATCAAGCTGGAAACCGAAGCGATGAAACTGGTTGCTGCCGTGCCGGGTGTGAAATCGGTGGTTTCCAAACTCGGGCGCGGTGATACGCCCGCTGATCCCGCTTCGCAAAACGAATCCGACCCGATTGCCGATTTGGATTTGGAAGGATCGGGCCGCACTCAGGATGAAATCGAAGAGGATATCCGTAAGGCGCTCAGCGTGTTGCCGGGTGTGAATATCGTGTTATCGCAGCCAATCGCGCAACGTGTCGACGAAATGGTTACCGGTGTGCGTTCACAAGTGGCGATCAAAATTTTTGGCGACGATCTGGAACAACTGCGCAAACTCTCCGAACAAGTCGCGCGTATCGTCAAATCGACACCCGGCGCCAGGGATATCCGTATTGAGCGCTTGTCCGGCCAACAGGAATTGACCATCAACATCGACCGGCGCGCTATTGCACGCCACGGTATCAACGTGTCGGATGTCAATGAATTAATCTCCGCGGCGATCGGTGGTAAAGCGGTGACGCAGGTTTTTGAAGGCGAACGGCGCTTTACGCTGCTGTTGCGTTTTCCCGAACATTTCCGGCATGACGTTGAAGCGATTAAGGATCTGTTATTGAGACCGGTCAATGCGGCAGCGCAAAACGGTATGGCGCAAGGCGGCGCACTAGTACCGCTTAGTGCGGTAGCCGACATCAAAGTGGTCGACGGGCCTGCGATCATTTCGCGAGAATTCGCCAAGCGGCGCGTAGTCGTCGGCGCTAACGTCTACGGCCGCGATATGGGCGGGTTTGTTGAAGAATTGCAGCAACGGACTGCAAAAGAAATTAAATTGCCATCCGGTTATTATTTCGTCTGGGGCGGGCAATTTGAAAACATGCAACGCGCGATGGCGACACTTGGGGTGATTGTGCCGATTACCTTGGCGGCGATATTTTTTCTGTTGTTCATGCTGTTCAACTCAGTCAAGCTGGCGGTACTGATTTATCTGGTATTGCCGTTTGCATCGGTCGGCGGCGTGGTTGGCTTATTTGTTACCGGTCAGTACTTATCCGTTCCGGCTTCGGTGGGGTTTATTGCGGTGTGGGGTACATCGATTCTGAACGGCGTGGTGCTGATCTCGTTTGTGCGTGAATTGCGCGAGAAAGGATTCAGTGTGGAAGAAGCCGTTAGAAAAGCCTGTTCGCAGCGCTTCCGTCCGGTGATGATGACCGCCGCTACCACGGTACTCGGCCTGGCGCCGTTTCTCGCAGCCACCGGACTGGGATCGGAAGTTCAGAAACCGCTTGCGATTGTGGTGATCTGTGGTCTGACAACCGCAACCATGATGACCATGGTGGTGATGCCGATGCTCTACCGCTGGTTTGATGATGAGCCAAAATCCCGGCCATCCGATCCAGTCGAAAAAATCCCTTCGCTATGAGTTGATCGGCAGGCTTATCTTGCAGCGTTAAATTGCGCCACATACAAAACAGGGTGCTTGCTTGCCGATCTGCTTTCATCTGCAGTCATTTTGATTAAATCAGACAGGTTTATGTGGCGAACTCATATCAGTTGAGCTGTTTTCTTTCGCGGGCGCGGTTGAGCCAGCACCGGCAATTTCCGAATCTTTATCTTCTACCGGGCGCGCCGGATTGACAGGTATTCTTGCGTGCGAGTGCAGATTCAGATGAAGTGCTGCTTTGGCAAGCAAATGCGCGCTTACTGGTGCAGTAATAAACAGAAATAGTGTGATCAAAACTTCGTGCAGGCTGATGCCGGCATCGCGGCTGCTGAAAAATACCGCCGATGCGATTAAAAGGCTGCCGACTCCCAAAGTTGTTGCTTTAGTCGGTCCGTGCAGACGCATATAAAAATCCTTTAACCGCAAAAGACCGAGAGAGCCTATGAATGTAAGGGCAGCACCGGTCAGAATCAAAAATGATAGAAAATATTCCAGCATAGCTTACTCGATAATATCGCCGCGTAATAAATACTTGCATAGCGCGACCGTGCCGATGAAACCCATTAAAGCGATCAACAACGCTGCTTCAAAAAACAGCGCGCTGCCCAGATGTATTCCCAGCAGCATTAATAATGCGATGGCGTTCACGTATAAAGTATCCAGCGCTAAAATCCGGTCTGGCGTACTGGGGCCGCGCAGCAGGCGCCAGCAACACATGCCGACAGCTATCGCCACGAATCCAAACGCCACGGTAATTGCGAAATCTAGCATTGTTCGAAAATCTCCTTTAATGGACGTTCATAGCGATGCTTAATGACCACAATCAGATTATCCGGATCGTTTTCGTTGAGCGCGTGAACCAATAAATAGCGACGATCCTCAGACAGGCGCGCCGATACAGTTCCGGGTGTCAGCGTGATACTGTTGGCGAGTAGACCGATAGCCAGACTGGAGGTCAAGTCCAAGGGCAATTCAATAAAAACCGGCTTGAGCCGGTCCGGATTGCCCAGGATCAATCGCGCGACGGTAAAGTTAGCAACGATGATATCGTACAACAGCACACCGATATACCGGATTAAAGCGAATGGCTTACGAATGGTGATTCGTTCCGGCCAGAAACGCAGAGTCAATAAAGGTATTGCCCAACCCAGCAATAATCCGAGAAGAATTTGCCCGGGCGCAATACTGTTTGTCAGTAATAACCAGAGACCAGCCAATAGCGGCGATAAGATTGGATGAGGCAAAAAACGGGAGCGCGCTTTCATCTTGCAGTGCCTAATACGGATTGTACGTAGTCTTCAGGCTGTAACAGCTGATTGGCCGTAGCCAATGCAAATTCACTTACAGCACCGGCTCCAATCGTTAAAACCACGCATAAAGCCAGCAAGCAAACTACTATCGCCAAGCCGCTGAAACCGGGGGTTAAAATATGCTGAGAACCGCTACCGTCATCGCCACCGGCGGTATGGGGTGCTTGCGGTAATTGCGCGCGGTAAAACAGCATACTGCCGCTGCGTGCCAGCGCAATGATCGTGAGTAAGCTGGTAATCAGCATGGCGCCCATAATCCACGGCAAAGCGGCATGGGGTATTGCTGCTTGCAAAATCAGCAGCTTTCCGACGAAGCCGGATAACGGCGGCAGTCCCGCGATCAGGATCGCGGCAATAAAAAAGAGAACACCGGTAATTCGATGATGCGCAATTACCGGACCAGGTTCGAACCGGTCGCTCATCTCTGACCGGCGCGTAGCGATAATATCGGCGAGCAAGAAGAACGCCGCCGCTGCAAAAGTGGAATGAGGCAGATAAAACAACCCGGCAGCGATGCTGGTATGGGTATTGATACCAAAAGCAATGAGCAGCGTGCCGATCGATGCAATCACCAAATAGGCGATCTGCTGCCGTAGATGCGTGCTTGCCAGAACACCGAGCACGCCCGCGATAAGCGTTGCCAGGGCCAATGGCAGTAACCAGGGAGCGATCAAGTCGGCAACGCTGCCGGCTTGTGAACCGAAGATCAGGGTATAAACCCGCAAAATGCTGTAAGCTCCAACCTTGGTCATGATAGCAAATAAGGCGGCAACCGGTGCCGTGGTATGTGCATAGGCAGCCGGCAGCCACAAATAAAGCGGTAATAAGGCAGCTTTAAGCGCAAATACGGCGAAAAGCAGTAAACCCGCCGCGCGAATCAACGCAACATCGTCGTCAACGGCTCCGGCGGCCTTAACGGCGAGATCAGCCATATTTAGCGTTCCCAGCAAGCCGTATAGCGTACCTACGGCAAATAAAAACAACGTAGAGCCTACCAGATTGATGATGACAAAATGCAATCCGGCTATCGTGCGCAGCCGCCCGCCGCCATGCAGCAATAATCCATAAGAGGCAAGCAGCAGAATTTCAAAAAATACAAACAGGTTAAACAAATCACCGGTAAGAAACGCACCGTTCAAACCGAATAATTGCAACTGAAATAACACGTGAAAATGCGGACCATCGCTATCCGTGCCTTGGATTGCGTAAAGTAGCGCAAACGCGGAAACCAGCGCTGTAATAAGCAGCATCCAGGCGGCCAAGCGGTCTGCAACCAGAACGATGCCAAAAGGCGGCGGCCAGTTTCCGAGTTCGTAAACCAGAATCTCGCCATCATTGACAATATTGAGCAGATACCCCGCCAGAACTGTCAGAATACTGACCGACGCAATACTCACGGCGCGTACCGTTTGCAAACCCTGTTTCTGCAGCAACAATAACAGCGCGCCCATCAATAGCGGCCAGATAACGGGGAGAATCGCAATATGACTGATCATGATTTATGTTTTCCATCGACATGATCGTTTCCCATTTCAAGATACGCCTTGAGGGATAGCACGATGACAAAGGCAGTCATGGCAAAACTGATTACGATGGCGGTGAGTACCAATGCCTGTGGTAACGGATCCGCGTATTCCGTGATATTTTCTGCAATGATAGGCGGTTTGCCGATTGTAAGCCGGCCCATTACCAGTAAGAATAGATTCACTGCATAAGATAAAAACGTTAAGCCCAAAACAACCGGAAACGTGCGATTCCGTAGAATCAAATAAACACCGCAACCGGTGAGTGTTCCAATCAATATCGATACCAGTGCTTCCATTAACGGATTCTCTTTCTAACGTGAGTCGTATGACTCTCTTTATGAACAAGGCCCAAGTAAATCAGTATCAGCAGCGTGGTGCCGACAACAACCAGATAAACGCCCAAATCAAAGGCCATGGCTGAAGCCAGCTCAAATTCTCCGATTACCGGCCAATTCAGATGACCGAAAGTAGAGGTCAGAAAGGGATGATCGAATGCCCAGCTTGCCAGACCTGTCAACGCTGCGATCAGTAAGCCGGCGCTAATCACGGTGTGCATGTTGACGGTCAAACGTGCTTGCGCCCAGCTAACGCCATTGGCCAGATATTGCATGATCAATGCCACTGCAGTAATCAGCCCGGCAATAAATCCGCCGCCGGGAAAATTGTGACCGCGTAACAAGATATACACCGACACCAAGAGAGCCAGTGGTAGCAGCAAGCGCACAAATGATGCCATGATGAGGGGGTGCATGTCGTTATCCCAGGAACGTCCTTGCTGATCTGCTTCCGCACCGGATAGCTTCAACTGATGCAGCATTGCATAGATGCCCAATCCGGCTAATGCCAGTACAGTGATTTCGCCCAGTGTGTCATAACCCCTGAAATCGACCAAAATGACGTTTACGACATTGGCGCCCCCGCCGCCGGGCATGCTGTTTTCCAGGAAGTAATCCGCAATCGTCTGATAAGGCCGGGTTAATATTGCCCATACCAGCAAACTCACACCGGTGCCGGCTGCTATCGCGATTAGAGCATCACGGTAGCGCGCCGGGTTGCTGGATTCTTTGGGTGAATATTGCGGTAAAAAATAGAGCGCCAGCAGCATCAACACAATAGTCACCACTTCTACGGATAACTGCGTTAAGGCCAGATCCGGCGCAGAAAATTTGATAAAAACCAGCGCTACGCCCAAACCAACCGCACCCAGCAAGATCAACGACACCAGGCGTTGCCGGTGCATGATGACGGTTCCAAGCGCCGCGATAATCAAGATAATGGTTATTAGCAAGCTGACGGCATCCATGGATAACAATTGGCGATCGCCAGTTAAAGCGGATGAGCTATCAATAAAGCTGGTTACTCCGAGCGCCATGATGAAAAGCATGAACACCAGCACCATTCGTTGCAAAGAATTGGCATTGAGGAATCGGGTTATCTGACTGGCGGTCCGGAACAGCCAATCAATCAGGGAATTATAAAATAACTTGAAATCAATACGGCTTCCCATGTGATCATGCAACACCGACAGCGGTTTGCGTCCCAAGTAAGCCAGGATACCGCCGGTCAGCGCGATGATACTCATCCATACCGCCGGATTGAAACCGTGCCAGATTGCGAGGTCGTGATCGGGGAGCGGGCCCTGCAGGACTCCCATAGCCGCTACACCCAAGATGGGTTCAACGGTAAGCGCCGGCAGCATCCCGACCAGCAGGCATAAGGCAATCAGCAGCTCCACTGGCACTTTCATCCAACGGGGCGGTTCGTGGGGCGTTTTCGGTAGATCGACCGGTGCGCCGCTGAAAAACACCGCATGGATAAACCGCAACGAATACGCTACGGCGAAAACACCGGCGAGGGTAGCTGCGACGGGCATCAACCAACCCCACGGGTGATTGATATGGTGCAGTGTTTCAGCAAAAAACATTTCTTTGGAAAGAAAACCGTTGAATAACGGAACACCGGCCATGGAAGCTGCAGCTACCATAGACAGCGATGCGGTATGCGGCATAAATTGCCATAGCCCGCGCAGGCGGCGCATATCGCGTGTACCGGCTTCATGATCAATAATTCCCGCGGCCATGAACAGAGATGCTTTGAAAATGGCATGATTGATAATATGAAAAACCGCTGCTACCGCCGCCAGCGGCGTATCCATGCCAAATAACAAAGTGATTAAACCCAAGTGACTGATCGTCGAGTAAGCGAGCAATCCTTTCAGGTCGTGTTCGAACATGGCAATGTAGGCGGCGATGAGCAGGGTTGCCAAACCGGTCATGCTGACCAGCCAGAACCATTCCGGTGTGCCCGATAAAGCCGGATACAAGCGAGCCAGCAGGAACACACCTGCTTTTACCATGGTGGCTGAATGCAAGTAGGCGGATACCGGTGTGGGAGCCGCCATCGCATTCGGCAGCCAGAAATGAAACGGGAATTGCGCGGATTTTGTGAATGCGCCCAGTAGAACCAGGATTAGCATCGGCAGATACCATGGATGCTGCGAGATGCTATCGCCGGAAGCCAGGATCACGGACAAATCATAGCTGCCGCAGATTTCCCCCAGCAACAAAAAACCGCCCAGCAAAGCCAGTCCGCCGCCACCGGTCACGGCCAATGCCATACGCGCGCCGCTGCGGGATTCATGCCGCTGTTGCCAGTAACTGATTAGCAGAAAAGACGATAAGCTGGTCAATTCCCAAAAAATCAACAATTGGATGACGTTTTCAGATAAAACGATACCCAGCATGGAGCCCATGAACATCATCAGATATGCATAAAACCGGCCCATGTCATCGCGCTCGGATAAGTAATATCGCGCGTAGATAATAATCAGTATGCCGATACCGAGAATCAGCAAGGAAAACAGCAAGCCCAATCCATCGAGCCGGAACGCGAGATCCAACCCAAGCATGGGTATCCAGCGCCAGCGTTGTGTGACTGTTTGCTCAGCAAAAACATCGGCAATTGATGGGTATAAAAAAGCCAGCGCAAGTAACGTTACAGCACCGGCGCCCCATGCTGAGTACAAGCGGCCGAAGCGTGAGATGGAAGCGATAAAAATGCCTCCGGCAAAGGGGATTAGAGCAACTAGCAGTAAATTCATAAAAATGGATAAACCGGCTTGCTGAAAGCGGGTCTGTTCAACATACGAGATTTCATTCGATAGCTACAATAGAACGATGGTTATCATGACCGGTATGGATCTTTCTTATTGCATGATTGATCAGCTTCGCATTGTTTTTTCGGGTATTGCTTGCAATCCGATCGAACCGGAAATGCAATGCGGCTAATGATACCATTATTGTTCAAGCCAATTGCGTATTCGGCATTTGATTCCTTAACAGGCCGTTGAAAAACTATCTGCGTTGCCGTTACGGTGCTAAAAACAAGCTTAAAATGCCCATTTATACCGCATAAACTGCGCTTTTTCGCCTGTTTTTGCCTTGTATCGGCTGCCAACGTTTTTCAACGGCCTGTTAACGTTTCTTTATCATGAGAGTTGTTGTTTCAGTGCTGCCAGAAAAGACCGGATACGTTCAGCATTTACGCCCAGATCGCCTTTGCCGGCTCTGGAAACGGATCGCATATCAACGCGTGTTCGATTGCCTTCGGTTTGAATCCGAATCACCACATCATCTTTAAATCCCATCAGAAGGGTGGTGTCGGTCGCTTCGATCCGGCCATTGGCGGCAGATACCGAGGCAATTTCCCATCCTCGTTTCTTGACTAACGCGACTGCCTGGTCGAAAACCTGTTCGAAAGGCCGGTCAATGAATAGCGTGTTCAAATCCGGGTAATGTTCTCGCTGCAGGTCGACTAGGTTTTCCGGATCGGAGCGATCCAATGAATTATCGCGTGTTGTTCGAAGCGCTGGAACGGCAAAAAATTCCGGAGGATTCTGCAAGTCGGTGGAGATATCATGAATCATCGGCTTGCCGATACCGGTCAAAACGGTTGCAAGCAGCGGAACCACGATCAATAACGCAAGTGTCGAACCGCCAAGCGTTGCGGCAAGCTCCGGTTCCTTGGCTTGTTTGGCACGCCAGGTTCCGACTGCCCCAAAAAAAATCGCGAACAATCCGCTGGCGGCGCTTAGAAGGAGTCCTAACAAAGCCGCACGGTAATCGATCAGACCCAGACGGTGGCAAATGATCGCGAGCAAGGCAAGGGTGGCGGCAAGTACCGCCGTTCTCATGCTTCGGGCGGTCAAATCAGGCCGTTGTTTGCTGATGGCTGGCGTCGGTTGTACGGGAATACTTTTTCTTTTGTTTTTTGTCGGTTTCATGATTGATAAGAAAAAATGAATTGTGGTTGCAATTTTTACTGGTCTTGGTGAGGATGTGCAATTGTATTAGGATTTTTTTCGTATGGCTTCTCGAATGATCCACCGCCAGTTTTGTCTATGGGGTTGTTTGATTAACCTGCTGATTCAGCAATTAGATAACTTTTTATTGTTCCGGTCTTATTTCAATCTTTCATGAAACGCACATTCCTGCTGCTAAGCCTGGTGCTTGTAGAGATGATCTCAAGTTTGAGCGCCAAGGCCGCCATTCAAGCAACTGAAGTATATCCTGCGGCAATCGGTCAATATATTCAAATATTTCAGCCTGATGGCAGCGATTTCAACGTGCACGACGCGCTCCGCGCTTTCAAGAGCGGCCGCTTCAGGCCATCGCAATCCGAGGTGATGAATTTCGGTATTGGAGCAAGGCCGGTATGGCTTGCTTTAGAAATCATCAATACGCAGCCGGAGCCGATGGCACGTAAGCTGTTAGTTGAAAATGCCTGGCTGGATAAAATCGATGTATTCTTTTTGCGTGAAGCGCAATTGGTCAACAGTTTCCATACCGGAGACAGTCTGCCATTTGCGCAACGGCCGGTCGATCACCGTTTCTTCGTAATCGAACATGCATTCACTCGTGGCGAGACTTTGGTTCTGATTCGCGTGGAAGCGGATGATGCGATGGTTCTCCCTATTTATTTTACCGATGCCGGACAATTGGCAAACAAGGACTTGCTGGATGCCTATAGCTACGGCTTGATGTACGGTGCCATTCTCGCGCTGGTTGCATACAATCTGGTGCTGTATATCGGTTTGCGTATTAACACGTATCTGCTGTATTCGATCTTCCTGTTAAGTTTTATCGCTTTGAATCTGGCTTATACCGGTCACGGTTATCAGTGGTTGTGGCCGGAATCCCCGTTCTGGCAGCGCTGGGCCAGCGCCATCCTAATGGCGGCGGGCGCCACTGGCGGATTTGCATTCATGCTGCAGTTTCTGGATATCAAGCAGGCCTGGCCGCGCTTGTATCGTCTTATCGTCATTGGCTGCATTGGTTTTTGTGTCTCGGTATTGGTAGCGATGCTGCTTGATGAACTGGTTATTGCCTTATTGATATCGATTGTTTTCATCTTCAGTTTCTATGTGGCAGCGGTCATTCTCGGGATAGTTTCGCTGCGAATCGGCAATGAATTTGCGAAATATTTCTTGATCGCTTCGATTCTTACGATATGCGGTGGCATTATTACGGCCAATGCCGTGTGGGGCGTTATTCCGTTCAGCGGATTGACTTACCGCGCTGCGGATATCGGTATGACACTCGATGCAGTTTTGCTGGCGCTGGCGCTTGCGGCACGGTTCAATATCACACAAGGCGAAAAACTGGCTGCCGAGAAAATGGCCGGGATTGACTTGCTGACAAATTTGAACAACCGGCGTTCGTTTTATAAATATGTACAGCCGATCTGGTCCATAAGCTTGCGCAGTAAAAGCAATACGTCGGTCATCATGTTGGATATCGATGATTTCAAACTCATCAATGACAGTTACGGCCATGCCTTGGGCGACCGGGTTTTAGTGAAATTAGCGGAAACCTTACAAAAAGAAGCTCGAAGCGGCGACATTCTGGCCCGTTGGGGAGGCGAGGAATTTCTGATTTTTTTACCGGAAACACGATTGCAAGACGCAGTGACCATTGCGGAAAGAGTGCGTAATAAAATCGGCTCGATGCAAGTGTCATCCGTGAAAGGTGAAAAGCTTGCAATTTCCGCTAGTTTCGGCGTTGCAAGCAATCAAGACGATTATGTGTTATTGGATGAGTTGATTGCCAATGCGGATCAACAATTATATCGAGCTAAAAAACAAGGGCGTAATTGCGTGTGTGCGGACTTTTCCTGAAACCGGTGATCGTGGCTCAGAAAATCATGATCTGAAAAAATTATTGATCGTTGCAATGATCCGGTTTTAAATGGTTTTGCGCGATACCGGCCGACGTTTTTCCACCGGAATCGTCACTGCCGGTTTCCAGCTCATCGATCAGTTTGACGATCCTGCTGTCGGGAATCATGCCATCGGCTAAAACACCTTCGTCGACGATAGCGGCATCATCGGATTGGGCGTCGTCAGGTTTCTCGGCAGAGAGTTTTTTGCCATACATAACAAACCTCCATACTTCAGGGATAGGGTGACGGTACAGTAAAGCATGTTTGGAGCCGGACTAAATCGAGGATTAAAAACAGTTCTTGCCGGTATTTTGAAGATTGGGAAAGCATCGTTATGCGCGAAAGCTTGGCTGCAGCGGGTGTTCCATTAAATTCTGCTTATTTCTGTTTTGCAGACGAAGGGGGGCGCAGATTACGTAAACAGAATGCGGATGTTTGTATACTGCGAACAAACTTTCGATTATCATTGCAAGCCATTGAGAAACAATGAAAATAGCTTGATAAAAAAGTCACTTGCCGATAAACCTGAGATTCATTTTTTCCAGTTATTATGATTGAACGGCGCAATTATTATCGTATTCTTCATGTCCAGCCCGATGCGCCGATGGCGGTGATTAACGAGAGTTACCGGATGCTGATGCATAAGCTTAAAACACATCCGGATCTGGAGAGCGCGGATTGGAATGCCGATCTGCTGAATATGGCTTTTGATACCCTGCGGGATCCTGATAAGCGCGCCGGATATGACCGCGAATTATTGAAGCGCTATCATATCCGGATACTGAGCCAAGGAGCGCTGGGTGCCGCGACGATGAATCCGGATGTGGAAAATTCGCGCGCTGAAGGGACTGAGAATTTTAAACAGCGCAATTATTACCGGATTTTGCAGGTGCAGGCGGATGCGCCAATAACCACTATTACCGCAAGCTACTGGGCTTTAAGAGAGAATTCACCGCACGATCATGCCATGCTTGACGAGGCCTACCGGATTTTATCCAATCCGGCATCGCGCAAACATTATGACGCGTTATTGGCCGGCGATATGTGGCAGGCGGCCAAAAAGGAAATGGAAATCAAAAAAGATCAGCTTCCGGCGTTGTTTGCGAATTTTTTTAGACCCGCGCAATCTGCAATCGAACCTTATCAGGCAGTGATCACGCATTACTGCTCTTTTTGTAAAACGCCGCATGTATCGCAGACCGGCTTTTATCAAAGCGGCAATTGCCTGGAGTGCTCCAGCCCGTTGGCGGCATTCCAGCAAGACCAGCTGGATTCACCCTATCGAATGCTGACCCGCATCAATGTGCGGGGGGAATTGACATTTTATTTGTTCTGGCCGGGGAGGCCATGTCAAGGCATTTTTCAAGATTTGTCGCCTGCCGGAATTCGTTTTTTGACGAACGTGATGCTGGATCGAAGCGATATTATCAAAATCGACGCTCCCAATTTTCAAGCAGTGGCGGAAGTCACGCATACACGGCAAGAAAACGGCGGGTTTTCGGTCGGCACACGGTTTCTGGCGGCGATATTCGATCAGCGGCGAGGCAATTTCGTGTCGCTGCAAGTTTGAATTGCCGATACGAATCGAATGTGCCGGTATTTTTTATGGCTAGGCCGTGTAATGATGGTTCGAATCAAGCCGATTGGAATTTTAAAATAACCGGCATCATTTAAAGATTCATTATTACTCCAATAATTGATAGTATATATTGAAATATACCAATATCAATCATAGCTAAATGGCGAGTCCATATTCTTACTGACTGATAGTTTTCGAGGAGCTGACTGTGAATATTTTATTGGAATCGGTGCCATGGCATGCCGCCGCTGGTGGCGCGGTAATCGGTTTGGCGGTTGCGGTGTTATTGCTCTTTAATGGGCGCATTGCCGGTATCTCCGGAATTGTTGGCGGGTTGTTGCGGATGCCGAAAGGCGACATCGGCTGGCGGGTAGCCTTTATAGCAGGGCTTGTTCTGTCCGTGGCCATTTGGAAACTTTTCTGGATTCTGCCGGAAATAAAGATCGAGGCCGGTTACGGTATGTTAGCGCTGGCTGGCTTACTGGTGGGTTACGGCACACGGCTGGGTTCCGGATGTACCAGCGGTCACGGTGTTTGCGGTTTATCGCGGAGATCGCCGCGATCGATTGCAGCGACTGTTGTTTTTATGACCATGGGTTTTGCAACGGTTTATTGGATGCGTCACGTGTGGTTTTAACATGGGATTAAAGTGAGGATATAACATGATGATGATCACGGCGTTGCTGGCAGGTCTTGTGTTTGGCATGGGACTTATTCTGTCCGGGATGGTCAACCCGGCCATTGTTCTGGCCTTTTTGGATGTGGCGGGCGACTGGGATGCTTCGCTGCTTTGGGTAATGGGCGGCGCTGTTACAGCCGGTTCCGTTGCGTTTGCTTTGGCAAAAAGGCAGAAAACCAGCTTTCTCGGGGTGCCGATGCAATTGCCTGCTGCGGCAAAGATTGACAAGCGTTTGTTATTAGGGAGTTTCCTATTTGGTATCGGCTGGGGGATTGCCGGCATTTGTCCGGGGCCGGCGCTGGTGCTGGCCGGGTCCGGAAAAACGGAGATTTTTGTATTTTTAATACCAATGTTGCTGGGTATGGGGATTTTTGAAATTGTCGAGAAAAAACATCGGTAAGATTCTACTGACAATCACCTGAAAATAAATTAGCATAAATGCCCTTGCAGTCATTGTAGGATTCGTGGTCTCGTTAATAATTACTATCATAATGATAACTAAATATGAAAACACAACCGGTATTAAACGATATGGCAGCATTGCATGCGTCAGCCTCGGATGCATGCGCTTTGCTGAAAATTCTGGCTAATGAGGATCGATTGCTGATTCTGTGCGAACTCAGCAGGGGAACCCGGAATGTAGGGGAACTGGAGGAAATTCTGGGGATACATCAGCCGACTTTGTCTCAGCAATTGACCGTGTTACGCGAAGAGAATTTGGTTGAAACGGAACGCAAAGGCAAATATATCTATTACACGCTGGCGAGTAAGGAAGCCATCAAGGTCATGGAAACTTTGTTTGATTTATACTGCAAATCAGCGTGCGAAGGGGTAAGCTGATCGCGGGAATTCAGTATTTTGCCGTATTCGTTGCGCAGCGTTAATCGTATCGTGTGGACGCTGCGCAATCGTACGATCGTTTGCATCGGGAAGCGGTATTTCCGCACATTTAGAACGTTAGGGAAGCGCTGATCAATTTGGCGGACGAGATGAAGCACGAGGCGCACGGAACGCAGCAACCGAGACATATCAATAAGATAGGCGAGAAAGCGAGTACCGCGCAACGAAGTGATTCGCTCGTATAGCCAATTAATCAGCGCTTACTCAGCGGATCTGCCGCGGCTCTTCGCCGGCCATCTCCAATACCTGACTTGCCGTCAATTGCCCTTCCATATTCCCGTCCCAGGTAGCGTTGAACGGCAGCGTGTTTTGCACATGCTTGGCGTGATTGAGATAGGCTTGCAACGATATTTCCGCTTGCGTAATTGGGACTGCGGCTGCGCGCGGATTGGCCAAAGCTTCCGCCAGTAAAGCCTGATTGATTTGTGCTTGCGGCCGGGCGTTGCGTTTTGCTTTCGCAGTGGTGCGCACGGCGCGCAGTGATTTTTTCAGCAGCTGGCCGTGATCGCGCTTGTCGTCTTCCAAAACCGGGTAAGCTTGCAGGTACAAATCATCCCCGCGCCAGCCGAGCAAGCGCGGCTGGTTCACCACGCGAACCGGCGTGCCGACCGGCACGTTGTTAAAAATACCGACGATGTCTTCCGGGTACATGCGCACGCAGCCGTGGCTGCCGCGCAGGCCGATGCTCGGCGGCTTGTCGGTGCCGTGGATGGCGTAGTTCGGCCAATCGAGTTTCAACACATGCGTACCCATTGGGTTATCCGGCCCCGGCGGCACGATGGCGGGCAGCGGATTGCCGTTCTTGGCGTGCTCCTTGCGGATCGAAGGCGTTGGAATCCATGCCGGATTGGCTTTCTTCGACGCAACCCGAGTCACGCCCACAGGCGTTTTCCATTCCACCCGGCCGATGCCGACCGGATGCGTGATCACGCGATGCAATTCGCCGGGCTTGGTTTTCGGGAAATAAAACAGCCGCATCGCCGCGAGATTGATCACAATACCCTGGCGCGGCGCATCGGGCAGCACGAACTGCGTCGGCACGACGACGCGGGTACCGGCTTTCGGCAACCATGGATCGACACCGGGATTGGCGCTGACGATTTCTTCGTAACCGACGTTAAACCGCCGCGCGATGTCGGACAGCGTATCGTCCGCTTGCGCGGTAACGATCTGCACCGCGCCGACGACATCGTCGCGCGCCGCATCGAAACTGAATTCATGACTGGCAACCGGCATCGGCAGCGACTGAACCCGCGGAGCAGGCGGCGGTGACGGATGGGGGTTGAAAGTCTGGCAACCGCTCAACAACAAAACGCCGGCGCAAAAACCGCAGACGAGACTGTCACGCAGCCGCAATAAATTATTTTTATTCATAGAAATCAATAGGATTGCGAAAATATGGCGTGGTTCATATTTATCAATTTACCGGGTTTCCCGGCATGACACAACCGTTCATCGAAATAAATCAAGGTATTTCCGCTGTCTTTTGAAGTAAAAGTTGAAAGATCGCAACACATTTTTTGACCGGTAAAATCGAATGCCAGTATGATTGCCGCTTTGAAAAACAGCATTCGATCACTCCGCCTCATGGCCAAAATTTTCATCAACTACCGCCGCGATGATAGTGCAGGGTATGCGGGCCGGTTGTACGACCGGCTAGCCACACATTTTGGCGGGGAGCATGTGTTCATGGACATCAATCAGATCGAACCGGGTGAGGATTTCGTCGAAGTCATTCAGGAAAAACTGAAAGCGGTGCAGGTTGCCGTGGCGTTGATCGGCAAGCAGTGGCTGGATATCACCGATGCCAACGGGCAGCGGCGCTTGGATAATCCCGAAGATTGGGTGCGGCTGGAAATCGAGGTTTTGCTGGCACGCCGGATCCGCGTGATTCCAGTGCTGGTTGGCGGCGCCGCGTTGCCAAAGTCAACGCAATTGCCGGAATGCTTGGTACCGCTGACACGGCGTCAAGCGATTGAGATTACCGATCACCGTTTTCATGCGGATGCCGACAAGCTGATCAAAGCACTGGAAAAAATCATGGGTGCGCCGCCACCCAAGCAATCCGAACCGCCTGAAAAACCGAAGGAGCCAGAGAAGCCGGGTTTTTCGAGTTTTCTGACTCACGTAATAGTTGGGATTATTTTTTTGTTTGTGGTTGGGTCTTTTTATATGGTGATATAGTATTTTTAGTATCTATTTGGGAAAGTGGAAATGCATAGCATCATCTACAGTCGCCCGAAAATTTCTTTGGATCAACAATGACAAAACTATGACCACTATCGGTTTCATCGGTCTCGGCATCATGGGCAAGCTCATGGCCGGGCATCTGCTCAAGGGCGGGCATCGCTTGCTGTTGCACTCGCGCAGCGGCGTGCCGGCGGATTTGGTCGCGGCGGGCGGAACCGCTTTGACTTCACCGCAAGCGGTGGCGCAGCAGGCGGAGATTATCATCACTATGCTGCCGGATACGCCGGATGTGGAAAAGGTGCTATTCGGCGAGCACGGCGTAGCGAGCGGTTTGCAGGCTTCGACAGGCGGGAACAAAGTGATTGTCGACATGAGTTCGATTTCACCGTTGGCGACGCGCGATTTTGCCGCGAGATTGAATGCGCTCGGGCACGATTACGCCGATGCGCCGGTGTCGGGTGGCGATATCGGCGCGCAAAACGCGACGTTGACGATCATGGTGGGCGCCAGCCAAGCGGTGTTTGAGCGGATTCAACCGATTCTGGCGTTGATGGGTAAAAGCGTGACGCGTATCGGCGACGTTGGTTCCGGCCAGGTGTGCAAGGTCGCCAACCAGATTGTGGTGTCGTCGGCGATCGAAGCGGTGGCGGAAGCGTTGCTGTTCGCGTCGAAGGCCGGTGTCGATCCGGCCAAGGTGCGGCAAGCGCTGCTCGGCGGATTTGCCGCGTCAAAGGCGCTGGAAGTGCACGGCCAGCGCATGATCGAACGGCGCTTCGAACCGGGTTTTCGCATCGAGCTGCATCACAAGGATTTGAACATCGCGTTGCAAAGCGCCGCCGAATTGGGCGTGAGCCTGCCGAACACGGCGGCGGTGCGTGAATTGTTTTCCGCTTGTCTCGCGCACGGCGGCGCAACATGGGATAATTCTGCCATTGTCAAAATGCTGGAAAAACTGGCCAATCACGAAATTCACCAACACCCGGAATAACTGCATGTCTGCTCAAGCACTGGTCGATCAATTGCGTTCGTTTTTGCCGCGCGAAGCGGTGTTGTTCGAAGCCGAGGATTTGCGGCCGTACGAATGCGACGGTTTGTCGGCTTACCGGCAATTGCCGGGCGTGGTGGTGTTGCCGCAAACCGAGGAACAGATCGTCAAAATTTTACAGCTTTGCCATGCCACTCGCACCCCGTTGGTGGCGCGCGGCGCGGGCACCGGTTTGTCGGGCGGCGCGTTGCCGCATGCGCAAGGCGTGCTGATGTCGCTCGCCAAGCTCAATCGCATCATCGCCATCGATCCGCTGGCGCGCACCGCACGGGTGCAGCCCGGCGTGCGCAATCTGGCGATCAGCGAAGCGGCTGCGCCGCACGGTTTGTATTACGCGCCCGATCCTTCGTCGCAAATCGCGTGCTCGATCGGCGGTAACGTCGCGGAAAATTCCGGCGGCGTGCATTGCCTGAAATACGGGCTGACGGTGCATAACATTCTCAAACTGCGCGTGCTAACCATCGAAGGCGAATGTCTGGAAATCGGCGGCGACAGTCTGGACAGCGCCGGTTACGATCTGCTGGCGTTGATGACGGGTTCTGAGGGCATGCTCGGTATTGTCACCGAAATTACGGTGAAACTGATTCCGAAACCTGAAAAAGCGCAACTGGTGATGGCGGCTTTCGACGACGTGCTGAAAGCGGGCAACGCGGTGGCGAATGTCATTGCCGCCGGGATTATTCCCGCCGGGATGGAAATGATGGATAAAATCACCATTCACGCGGTCGAGGAATTTCTGCACGCCGGTTACGACTTGAGCGCGGTAGCGATTTTACTGTGCGAATCCGACGGCAGCGCCGAGGAGGTCGCCGATGAGATCGAGCGTATTCATGCCATCATGCAGCAAAGCGGCGCGACCGGCCTGCGCACTTCCCGCGACGAGGCCGAACGGCTCAAGCTCTGGGCGGGACGCAAAGCGGCGTTTCCGGCGGCGGGGCGGGTGTCGCCCGATTATTACTGCATGGACGGTACGATACCGCGCAAGCGCTTGGCGGAGGTGTTGCACGGCATCGATCAGTTGTCGCAGCAATATGGACTGCGGTGTATGAATGTGTTTCACGCCGGGGACGGCAATTTGCACCCGCTGATTTTGTACGACGCCAATCAACCGGGTGAGCTGGAAAAAGCCGAAGAATTCGGCGGTAAAATCCTGGAAATGTGCATCCATGCCGGCGGCACGATTACCGGCGAACATGGCGTGGGCATGGAAAAGATCAATCAAATGTGCATTCAATTCAAAACCGGTGAGCTGCAGCTATTTCATGCGGTGAAAGCGGCATTCGATCCATTGGGGTTGCTGAATCCCGGCAAGGCAGTGCCTACGCTGCATCGATGCGCGGAACTGGGCGCGATGCACGTGCACCACAGCGAACTGAAATTTGCGGATTTGCCGCGGTTCTGACGATCATGCAAGCAATCATCGAGTATTATCAGACCATCATCCGCGCTGCGGCGGAAAACCAGACCGGTTTGCAAGTCCGCGGCGGCGGCACCAAGCATTTTTATGGCAACGCACCAGCCACGCAACCGGATGCATTCCTCGATACCACTGCGTATCACGGCATTGTCGATTACGAACCGACCGAATTGGTGCTGACCGCGCGCGCCGGTACCCGGCTGGCGGATGTCGAAGCATTATTGGCGCAGCATGGGCAAATGCTGGCATTTGAGCCGCCGCATTTCGGCGCGGCTGCGACGCTTGGCGGTTGCGTTGCCGCCGGTTTGTCCGGACCGCGCCGCGCTACTGCCGGAGCAGTGCGCGATTTTGTGCTGGGCTTGCGCATGCTCGATGGAACCGGCAAGGATTTGCAGTTTGGCGGGCAAGTGATGAAGAATGTCGCCGGTTACGATGTGTCGCGCTTGATGGCCGGTGCATTAGGGACTTTGGGCGTGATACTGGAGGTATCGCTCAAAGTGCTGCCGAAACCACCGGCTGAAACGACGCTGCAATTTTCAATGAACGAGGCGGCTGCCATCGAGCAAATGAATCAATGGGCCGGTAAGCCGCTGCCGGTTTCCGCGACTTGCCATGCCGGCGGCGAATTGTTTGTGCGCTTGTCCGGCGCGGAATCGACGGTGCGGGCTGCGTGTGTCAAGCTCGGCGGCGAGGAAATGGCCGACGGTGAAGCATTTTGGCAATCGCTACGCGAGCAAACGCACGGTTTTTTTCAATCCGGCCAGCCGTTGTGGCGCTTGTCGGTTCGATCCACTGCTTCACCGCTGGCATTGCCGGGAACACAATTGCTGGAATGGAACGGCGGTTTACGCTGGTTATCGGACGATGATGGCTTGGACGTGGAAACGATTCGCAAATTGGCGAAAGATGCGGGCGGGCATGCAACATTGTTTCGAAACAACGTGATGCGCCAAGCGGTGTTTCATCCGCTGGAACCGGTCATGATGGCTATTCACCGCTCGCTAAAACAACAATTCGACCCCTCGGGAATTTTTAACCGCGGAAGACTTTATCCGGATTTATAAATGCAAACCAAGCTTGCCGATTTCATCAAGAATTCTCCGGAAGGACAGGAAGCCGACGAAATTCTACGCAGTTGCGTGCATTGCGGTTTCTGTCTGGCCACTTGTCCGACGTACCAGCTTTTGGGTGATGAACTGGACAGTCCGCGCGGACGGATTTATTTGATGAAGCAATTGCTTGAAGGGCAGCCGGTGACCGAGAAAACTCAGTTGCACCTGGATCGCTGCCTGACTTGCCGCGCGTGCGAAACCACGTGTCCGTCGGGTGTGCGTTACGGCGCGCTGGTCGATATTGGCCGAGGCATCGTTGAGAAACAAGTGAAGCGCAATTTATATTCCGAGGTCATGCGCTTTACGTTGCGCAAGGTATTGCCTAATTCACTGCTATTCAATACCTTGTTTAAGGCGGGACAGTTGGTGCGCCCCATGTTGCCATCCAGCCTGAAGAAGAAAATCCCGGCGAGATTGGGCGCTTCGCAAACCTGGCCGGCCGCTCGGCATGCCCGCGCCATGCTGGTGCTCGACGGTTGCGTGCAACCAGCTCTGGCGCCGAATATCAACGCAGCTTGCGCGCGGGTGCTGGATCGGCTGGGAATATCGCTGATCAAGGCTGAAAAAGCGGGGTGTTGCGGCGCGGTGACTTTTCATTTGAATGCGCAAACGGAAGGCCTGGATTACATGCGGCGCAATATCGATGCGTGGTGGCCGTATGTCGAGCAAGAAAAAGCCGAAGCGATCGTGATGACCGCCAGCGGTTGCGGGGTTACGGTGAAGGATTATGGTCATTTGCTGAGTCATGACCGGGAATATGCGGAAAAAGCCGCTACAATCTCGGCTATGACCAAAGATATCAGCGAAATACTGCTTACCGAGAAAGACAGGTTGCAGAAATTGATCGAGTCAAAAAAAGACGGAAATCAAACAAAATTGGCGTTTCATTCGCCTTGCACGCTGCAGCACGGCCTGAAAATCCGCGGCACAGTTGAACAAATACTGGTAGCGACCGGCTTTGATTTGACGGTTGTGCCTAATGCGCATCTTTGTTGCGGGTCAGCGGGAACTTATTCCATTCTGCAGCCGGAGCTTTCACAACAATTGCTGAAGAATAAAGTGGACGCGCTCCAATCCGGTCAACCGGATCAAATTGCAACCGCCAATATCGGTTGTTTGACGCATCTGCAAAATGGCGCGGCGATTTCTGTGAAGCATTGGATCGAGCTGATTGACCAACGGCTATCAGCACTATAGCGGATGCTGATTGCAGATTGGATAAAGCTCGTTTCATTTAATATTCTCAATTATTTGTTATACAATCCCGAGCTTATTGTTCGGGCGGAAAAGCTGAGCATACGATAGTGTGGTGGTTAATAGATTATTTTATTTGAATATTTGGAGAAAATATGAAGTTAGGTTCTAAAACGGGTTGGGCTACAAAATTAGGCAGTGCAGTTCTGGTTTCATTATTTGCATTGCCGGCGCAGGCACAATTGATGCTTGCGCACGAAGGACATCATGATGCGGGTGGTTGTACGATTAATACCGGGGAGTTTCCGGTGACGTTCAGCGCCTATGAAGTTCCGGAAGGCAATATTCCGCCGATGCACTCTTATTGCGAGAACTTACCCAGCCCCGGTAAAGTGAATTTGACGATTGAATTGCCGCGTGATCAGCGTGCGCGTGATACGCCTCTGGCTGTCCGGGTCGTTCTGGAAGGGCACGGAGGAGGGCATGGCGGACATGGTGGCAAGCATGGCGCTGCTGAGCAGAAAGCGCCTGAAAAAGAAATGGATCATTCGGATCATGAAGGTATGGATCACTCCGATCATGAAGGCATGGATCACGGTACGCATGCGGGTGACAAACATGCGGATCCAACGCATGGCGCCATGGAACATGACAATTATTACTTGCCACCGATGATTCATAAATCCGGAATTATTGTGATTGCCACCAATCTGACCGAACGCGGCAGATACAATATCCTGCTGGAAAGAGACGATGGTGCTGGCAACATGAAAACCGTTGTGAGTATCCCGCTGAATGTCGGTAAAGGTGGCGGTCACGGCAGTCATGGCGGCGGCTTGGGTGTGATGGAAATTGCACTGTTGCTGCTGGTTGTCGGTGGTGGTGCAGGCTATTACTTTTACAGCCGCAAGAAAGCATCAGGAACTGCGGCTTAAAAAAATCTGAAAAGACGAAATCAGGTAAAAATGTTGGTTACGAATGGTAAATGAGCATTTAAACCTGATTTCAGCGCGGTACGATCGGACGATTTTTAGCGCTCTTCAAAGTCGCTTTTTGTAGGTTACATTTTCAGTATTTTTGAGTGCAAATGCGATTCTTTCTCATGCTGAATGTAATCTTTTGAGTCAAATGGAAAGATTTATAAATTGATCTTTCTGCTTGCTATTTATGCATTCCAAAAATCTTGACAGCAGGTGGATGACTCAGTAGTCTAGGGGACGAGCCCTGAGAGGGGTCAAGGATTAGGAAGACCGGAGTAGTTAATAACAAGAAGAAGATGGGAAGGAAAGGAGAAAGAAAGATGGAAAACCAAAGGAGAGAGAGATGAATGCCAAGAGCTGGCTGAAGAGAGGGGCGCTGATGTTAGGGCTCGTGATAGCAGGGGGATTGCAAGCGGGGAACATACCGACTGTGCCGAACGAGCTGTA